>Ga0307515_10005795_pt1 | contig 24936 bp, 8 predicted proteins | sample 17_EM_MG_FD_194513 | JGI IMG/M metagenome (GOLD analysis project Ga0307515, IMG submission 194513) | Populus trichocarpa ectomycorrhiza microbial communities from riparian zone in the Pacific Northwest, United States - 17_EM | ecosystem: Host-associated > Plants > Roots > Unclassified | place... | reverse complement strand
GCTAGGGAGGGTCGGGGATGCGGAGGGGGTGTGGAGGGAGTGGGAGGGGTGGGTTGGGCGGGGGGGGAAGCGAGGGGCTGGTGGCGGCGTGCTGGTGGCGGGGGAAGGGGAGACGGTGGCGGCGGAAACGGAGGCGGAAGCAGAAGCGGAAGCGGAACCAGGACTGGGAATGGAACCCCCGCGCCCTCTCCACGCCCCCGCAGTCTTCATCCACGCCCTCCTCCGCGCCGGTTCTCCCGCCCTCGCCTGGCGCGTCTTTGCCCAAAGCGGTGTCCCTTTCGCCTCTCTCCCGCGCGGCCTGCAGAACAGACTAGTGCAGCACCCAGATCTCGCTCCCGCCTGGACGCGCGAGATGGAGGAGGCGCTGCTGGCGCTGTGGGCGTGGCGGTTGCGGCGGATCGAGTGTGCGTTGGGAGTCTGCTGGGTGAGTGATGGGGTTGGGGGCGGGTTTCATCAGACTGTGGAGGGGGATGAGGGGTTTTTGGGGGAGTTAGTGGGGAAGAGGAGGAGGGTAGGTGAGGGGAGTGAGTTGGTGGAAGGAGAGGTAGAAGGTTTAGAAGGGGCGGGTTTGGAGGGCTGAGTTGGAGGGAATGAGCCTGGAGAAGGGAAGGGCGGCGTGAAGCTGGTCGGCTTGGAGGACTTGGGGGAGATACGGGTGGGAGGAGGCAAGAGCTTGGAGAGGGAGGGTTTGAAGATGGAGAAGAGAAGGCTCTAGGAAACGGGGCTAGGTGCAGAGTCATTCGAGGGACTCGGGAAACGGAATGTTTCTGTACATACCTCTGATTTTTTCGCATTGGGGCCCTTGTGTTCGCGCAGGGTTCGAGGGTATTTGGGCCGGCATCTGTATAAGCACATTGTATATTATAACTCTGAATGTATATACGTATGTCTATGTCCAAATACGCACATTGGTTATATTTAAGAGCACACTTATGCAATGGCAGATCGAATCTAGTCTACGAGAAGGTTTTGTACATCGGACATCTCTAGACATCTCGTCACAGCTACTACAGCTCAAAGCCAGACCAAGGGTCTGCAAGAGACAACTAGGGAATTTGAGATTCCGACTGCAAGCAGCCTCAGTCAGATGGCGACGAAACCGCCAAAAATAGGGTCGAGGACTAAACCTCCAACCAACGAAAAGACAACATATGCCACGGCGTACTGTTGGGTGTCGGCCTCCCACATATTAACAACCATAGCTAGGGTGACGGAACCTCCTGTGGAAGAAAGACCGCCCAAGCACGGTCGACGGCTAGGGTGCCGAAGCTCTTCGCCAAAGCGGCGGGAAGTTGCTAGACGTTCACGAGGAATAAACTGAGCTGCATGATGGGCCACCTTCCCACTTCTTCACTCCACGGAGCCCAGAGCTCACATCCGAAAGCGTAGCAGATGAAAAAGATAGCAGCACCGACTCAAGCTGCCTGCTCGCCGACGTGAAAATCCTTGGAAATGCCACCTGTGGCATTGGAATAGAGACCGGTGCTGAAGTTCATCGAGACCTGGACGAGGAAGATGGTGGTGAGGATGGTCCATTTCTTCCAGGTGGGAAAAGAGAAGCCAAGTTCATCGCAGCAGTCGTCCTCTGTGATTTCGGTCACGTCGTAGATACCATGCCCGTCCAACTCTCGGCCATTTGCATTTTATATAGTCAACTGCTTCTTGAGACGGGTCGTCGACATTCTCTCTCGCCTTATTGTGGGAGGAGACATCTGAGGGCTCGTGTTTCTCGACTTCTTCGTTGCATCCTACCATGGCTGCAGTGGCTCTAGTGTCCACTGGGGGGTTGGGGTAGGTCGGGATCAAACCCGGGATGTCACGGATGATATAAGGTTTATATGCACACGGTCCGACCAGCTACGAATAGTCGGAATTAAGGAATAGAGATAGTGGCGGGAGGGTAATGTCAAATGGAGTGGAGGAAAGAAAAGAAGGATGGGAAGTCGAAGCGATAAAACTAGAGAAGACGGGAACTCCTTATGTTATGTGGAGCGACACCTTAGAGAGAAAAGCGTGCTAGAGCGTGGGAATAGACCAAACCAGGCGAACTATGGTTTCACCATATGGCGCATTTTCGGGGTCAGCAAGAGATGAACAAAGGTTTTGGTTAAGGGGTATGCTCTGGAAGCAAGATGAGGGTTAACTCAGTATCTTAGCATCTCGAAATCTCAGCATCTCAGCATCTCAGCTGCCTGTCAATGTCAACTGTTATTTTCACCCGATATTACATCACGTGACTCGGTTGTCGTCAACCTTTTATCTCAACCTCCTACTCAGATAGTTCAATCAATCACTTAATACACTACTTGATATTCTGCAATCACGCTCGCCTTAACCTGCGCGTTTAATAGGTTATGAGCCCGGTTAGCTTAACGCAACTTACGCCTTTTTATTATTAGTTTCGAGTTAAATACGCCCTCTAGCGTCCTTGTACCTTGAGACTTGAATCGGCACAAAAACGCGTTTAAACCTTAACTCCTTTCAACGTACATTGCTTGCTCCTCAGCTTTCACAAGTAACTTACCTCACGAGCTACCTCACGAGTTACCTCACGAGCTACCCAACGAGCTACCTCATGAGCTACCTTACGAGCTGTCTGCCTTACGAGCTGCCTGCCTTATGAGCTATCCGCTTTACAAGTCTTTAAGCTACGGGGCATCTAATATACCCTAAAAAAGGCCTATCGATTGTAATGACTTAAAGGATACTTATTAGTGGTTAACTAATACCAAATTATAACGGCGCTGGGGCGCGTTACCTGCTAAACTCTGCTATATTCTGCGGACCCTAACTTATGCTAACTAATTAGGATTTTCCATCCCAGGGATAGAAAATCGCTATTGGCTTACTTACTACTAGCGCCTTAGTAACCCCTTTATATTCGCGTTAACTTTTAACGGCCTTCTTCCTAGTAGTTAATTGGATAATAACTACACTAAGATAGATAAGCTATAACTATTAGAAAGTCTTTATCCTTAAAGAGGATTATTACTACTTTATCCTTATCTCTTAACCTATATACTAATTATTTCTTTTACTATATTAGAAACTCCTACTAATAAGAAACGTCTTGGCATTATCCTTAAAGGCTAAAATAACTACCTCTTATGGTCCACTGAAAAACGCTATAAGCTTTATTTAAGAGCACTCTGGAAGTATATTATTGGCGAAGTAACTACTCTAGCTAATAACGCCTCTTTAAAAGATAAAGAAAAGTATACTTTTAGGGAATCTTAAGCCTTCTAGTTAATATATAAATCGGTTAGCCTTAAATTCTAATTATATATTAAAAACTAAACGGTGAAGCATACCTAGGAAATACTTAAGGGACTATATATAAAAGTTGGCTAGGTCTCTTACTACCTCGGACTTAAGGCGCTTATTAATATATATTTAGGCAACTCCCTTAAAGAATACTGCACTAAATATAAAGTTGCTGCTGAATAGATAAAGTAACTTTTTAAGGAAATACCTTACTTAAATATAACTTGTACTAGGCTTATACAAAATAGGATAACAAATACTTAGATAACTAGTATCTTCCTTTATAATTTGGGTAATTGCTATTAGAACTTCCGTAATAGTAAAATTACGCCTAATTATAAAGAGGATACGCCTCTTACTTTTAACGATCTTATTATAGAACTTCTTGGCCTTAAACTTTATAAGAAAGCTTATTAACTAGTTAATAATAAGCCGTCCGTAATATTACTGGGCGCTTAACTACTCCTAAATCGATCTTATATAGTACCTGTTACTATACTTAATAGAAAATAGTACGACTTTTATAAGTTACCTAATTACTAGATTTATAACTGTAGGGTTATAAAGACACCTACTAGCAAACCTAAGAGTAAGAAAAGGCGCTTTACCTAAAATAGAACTCCTCTATCTAACTAAAGCAATGATTAATTAACTAACTTCTTAAGCAATTATAAAAGGATCCTTGTGCTTTAAAACATAGTAGATTCTTAACTAAATAGATAGTACTTTAATACCGGAGCAATATACTATACTTATAAGGATTGTAAGCTTTTTAAGAACTTTTAAGAATGTAGGATTAAAGTTAACTCCGCCACCGGCATTACCTACGCTACTAGGTACGGCGACGTTGATATTATTATATCTCTACTATAGGGTAACAACGTACTTAGACTCCGCAACGTACTTTACATTTTAGACCTCTTTATTAACCTTATATCTAGCTCTACCTACTAAAGAGATGGGATAACTATTAATACTATAGACTATTTTCTACGCACTAGGGATAAAATAAAACTGGCGCACTTCTTTATATAGAAAGGACTTTACCGCCTTAATAAACTAAATAATCTATATACTACTCTCTTACTAATAGGCTTAGATTATAACTCTTAGCGGTGGTATAAGAGACTTAGGTACCTAAACTTCGCAGATATAAGATGTTTAGGACTTCCTACTAATCTATTTAACTATAAAACCTATACCATCTTAAAAAGGCATAAATTATTTAATCGCGGTCCTTAATAGCGTACTATAGCTGTAGGCGAACTGGTTTATATTAATATTATTTATTTTACGCTAGTCGGCATTAAAGGCTTTAAGTACGCTATTACTTTTACTAATAACTATACTAGATAGATAAAGGTCTGTTTCCTTAAGTTAAAAGAGGCTTATAGCGTTTAAGACGTTATTAAGAACTATATTACCTAATTAGAAAAGTAACTTAGCCCTCTTAAAAGGGTTTAATTTAATAATAGTGAATTAAATAACTAGCTTATAAAGAACTAGTTTACCTCTTATAGTATTAAGCTTAAATTCTCTTACGCTAACTTACCTAAATAGAATGAAGTTGCGGAGTATAACTAGCGAACGCTTACTATAAAAGCTCGCTGCCTATATATTTATAGTTATCTACTATAAAACCTCTAGCCTAAACTTATTTAAATAGTAGCCTATCTATATAATTAAAGTCCCTTAGCTTTGCTCTTATATCTTACACTATATAAGAAGCGCTACGGCTTAAAGCCTAGCCTTAACTACCTACGCACTATTAGCTCTATAGTTTACTGCTATAAGAAACCCGTATAGTTTAATAAGCTAGGACTAAGAGCTAAGAAGTTTACTCTTATTAGTTTTAAAGGGAACTCTATCTACTAAGTATAGGACTCTTAGTCTTAGTAGGTATATAAAGTTAAGGATATTACTATCTTTAAGACTATTAAAGCTTAAGATATTCCGTTCTAGGGGGAAAATAAGTAGTAGGGGGAGTACAATACTAATCCGCAGGGGGAGAATTATTAGTTTGCATCTTATCCTCGTCCTATATTAATATTACCACTTTCTTAAAAACTATATAAAGAATCTACGTTATGGGATCTAGAACCTATAACTTAGAATCTAATTTTGGAACCACCTCTATAATAATCCGGCCGTAAAACTTACGCTAGTTAAGCTCTTTAAGAATCTATTAAAAGCAAAGCTCTCCTTAATAAAATCCTTTTAAACTATGTCGCTATTAACTCACTTAGCTTTGCTAAGTACGATTACTTTAAGATTTATAAGGGTTACGCTTAGCAACCTAACCAAATTCTCCTTAATGCGTTGTCTATATACGATCCCCTTAAGCCAGCAACCTTAAAAGAAGCTCTTAGCGGCCTATACGCAAAATAGTAGCTAGAAGCTATATAGAATAAACTTAAATCTCTTCTATAAAATAAAACCTGGCGCTTCGTCTAACGCTTATTAGTAAACTCTTTACATAAAATCCTTAAAGGTAAATAGGTATTTAAGATTAAGTATAGGCTAAAAGGGGAAATACTTAGGTATAAAGCACGCTAGGTTATTAAAGGCTATAAATAGTAATACGGTATTAATTACGATTAAACCTTCGCCGTAGTAGTTAAGCTAATAGCCTTCCGCACGCTATTCGCCCTGGCTACTTATTATAATCTTAAAATTAATTAAATAGACGTTAAAACGGTATTTCTTAATGGTCAAATTATTAAGGATATATATGTTAAATACCCTTACGGCTTTAGCAAATCTAGAGAGGTCTGCCGCCTCCTTAAAGGTCTTTATAGTCTTAAGCAGTTACCTTGTATATAGTATAAAGTTATTCACAACTTCCTTATAAGCCTTAGCTTTTAGAAGCTTTAAGCTAATTACAGCGTTTTTATAACTAAGAACTCCCCTTTTACCTCTGTAAACGGCCTTATTGTATTAGTCTACGTAAATAATATTAAGATTATTAGCAGCAGAGCCGCCGTTAACTCTCTTAAACAGCAACTCTATAGTAAATTTAAGATAACAGATCTTGGCCCTATTAGCTACTACCTTAGTATAACTATTACTCGTAATTATAAGCTAAAGACCATTATAATCTAGTAACGCAGCTACCTTAAACGCGTACTCCAGACCTTCTATTATTGGGATAATGAGCATAATAAACCCTTATTAAATCTGGTAAAGACTCCTATAGATAAGAAAGATTAATATCTTAAACTATTTAACGGCTAGGCCTTAAAGGACGATATTAAGACCTATTAATTGTAGGTTGGTTCCCTTATGTACGCAATAATTAAGACCTAACTAGATCTTACTTTCGCAGTTTTATAAGTTAGCCAGTTTAGCCATAATCCGGGACCTTAGCATTTTACTATAATTAAACAGATATTCTAATATATTACAGGAACTCTAGACTATAGAATAAACTATAGCGGTAACTATTAAGATTTAACGCTTGTCGGCTACTTAGATATAAGCTACGGTAATAATATTATAAATTAACGCTTATCCTCCGGATATATCTTTATGCTTAGCGGTGGATTAATTACCTAGAGCTCTAAGCGCCAGATAACTGTCGCCCTATTAACTACTAAATCTAAGTATATAGGCCTAATATAAGCAGTAAAGAAAGCCTTATAGCTAAAGTTGCTGCTTACTAAGTTATAATAGATTAACTAACCTTATATAGACGTTAAGGTACGGAAAGATAACTTAGCAGCGGACTTAGTTCTTAACGCCACCAAATCCATTACGATTTACGGCGATAATAAGTCTTTAATAGCATTGGCTTAGAACCCTAAATTTCACCAGCGTACCAAGCACATTAATATCCAATACTACTTTATATGCGATAAAGTCACTGCTAAACGTATTAAACTCACTTTTGTTAACACTAGGGATATAGTAGCTGACGCCCTTACTAAGCCCCTTGGTCTAATTAAGTTTAACCAATTTCTTACCTTAATAGGCCTTTGTTCTGCCAAAGAACAACGCGGAGGAAGCACTTTAGGGTAACGTTGGAATAAGAATGTGGCAGATAGAGCAGCTTAAGCATCTAGCCTTCGCGCCTCACCTACTGCAATTGGCCTCAGGGCTCTGCAACGGACGAGGAAAATTAGGTTAGGCAAGGGGTAATTCTAAAACTTATATTTACAGCTTCCGATTTTAACAAGTTCTACGTTTAAAACAGGTCAATAAACAGCTCAGCTTATACCTGTCTCACGAGCTGCCTCACGAGATGTCTAACTCACGAGCTACATTACGAGCTTCCAGCCTCACTAAACGCCTCACCCACTACGACTAGCTTCTACGCTTCGTAACGGACGAGGGGACTATATTACAATTATACTAGGTGTATAGGGAGTTTTAATAGGCAATGTGGTAGATGCAATACCGTTTAAGGGGGAGTGTTATTTTCACCCGATATTACATCACGTGACTCGGTTGTCGTCAACCTTTTATCTCAACCTCCTACTCAGATAGTTCAATCAATCACTTAATACACTACTTGATATTCTGCAATCACGCTCGCCTTAACCTGCGCGTTCAACATCAACGGAGGAGGGCCCTCAGCAGGGAACCATGACTGGGAAAATGTGGGCCTGAGAGACCACTTGCCTTCGCCAAGTCCCACTGAAAAATAAAAGCGTGCAATTCGCGCCAGCAAAACCGCGGTATGAGACGCTAACATTACTTCCTCCCACCACGGCTGTTATTTGTTGTTGTTTACTGCTGTTATTGTGAAGAAATGTTCAGGCATTCTCATGCACTCAATGCGCTGACTGCAGACGGAGAAACTTAAAGCTTTGGTAGCCGCAGAGCGGTGTGGAGCGGCAATTTGATTCCGCGAAGGGAAAAGAACATCGAACATCCCGAAAGTCTGGTTTGGCGTTTCACTGCAATTTTAGCGTAACGTCCGTCCCTGGGTCACGCAAAACCCACTATGCCGCAAAATATAAGGGGTACCTTAACTTTAAGCGACTATAATCCTGCGCACACGCTAATATTCACTATAATTCTATATAAGTCGTGTGCTGCAACTACTTTTACACATTTAGAACCTCTCCTACTAAAAAATAACGTTTGTATTGTCGCCTTCGCGCCTAATGCGCAGAGAGCCTTAATTTAGAGCATAACAATGTTCCTTCTCTAGAGCACTGCTGTTAAGCTCTTAGTACTCCACAATACTTATAAACAGTCTTATCTAAGTCTTAGAGACTTACTACAATGCTAGAAAGTCATCATCAGCCTTATGTCTGCTGTGGCGCGCAGATTTATGCACGATCACTACCCCGGTCGGTACTTCTGATTAAAGCGTTTTCCAATCCTGGCTAGTGCGAAACGACCCCGCACGTCTAACACAATCATCGCCTATGTAATTTATGTCATCTAGTGAGCCGGGCTTATAGCTGTCGGGTATATGGCTGTGCAAAGACTTAGCAAGAGGGCCGATCTCAGCCCCGCAGCCTTGCGATCTAACTCAACCTTAGCTACTGTAAGCCTCCCATCAACTAACTCACTCTTATAGATTCGCCACCTCACAAGGGTATGGCCGGAGCGGGTCGGCCGCCCTCCCTACTTTATGGTGGCGACATCGAGTGGCAAATCACTTTAATTACCGTTAGATATCACTCGTAAGCAATGCTTACATTGCTTAACCTGTTCTATATTTATATAAGCGTTATATTCTACAAAACAAAGAAGCCTTAAAGTCCTATCTCTATATTCTCCATTTGCCACTTATTCAGAGCTCCAAGTGAGGACTTTATATCAGGATGATGAGGGCCAAGGATCCGTTTCTGCAACTGGAAGCATTTCTCCATCAGTGAAATGGCCTTGTCGTTGTGACCTTTGCCCTTCCACGTAAATACGAGATTGTTCATGCCAGTCAGCGTGTCTGGATGCTCCTCCCTAAACACCCTCTTTCTCATCTCTATCACTTGCACCTCCAGCTCTTCGGCCTCCTTCCACCGCCCTTGATTCCTGTACGTCGATGCCAGGTTGGCCATGCTGGTCAGCGTGGAAGGATGCTCCGGCCCAAGCACCCTCACACTTGTCTCCATCACTTATACCTTCAACTCTTCGGTCTCCTTCCGCCGCCCTTGATTCCAAAACATCAACGCCGGGTTGGCCATGCTGGTCAGCGTGTCTGGATTCTTCTACCCCGACCCTTATACCTTCTTAACTTCGAGGTGATCATATAACAGGCCTTTCTCATCGTCCAGGTTAGACCACTTCCTCACAGCTCCATTTCCTCCAACAATCAACTTTCCTACACGGGAAAACTCTTTATTCCATAGATTCGGTCCAACGAAGGCGAAATCGCGTCCAAGCTGATCCTCTGTAACGAAATGAATTATCTTTAGGTTGGTTTTGGTAGAGAGTGGTTCGAGGATGCGTAGGTCGAGCTTAGCTTTGCGAATCTCGCTGCGACCAAAGACTTCAATCTCGAGCTCTTCCCAAGCGATACTCTTTTGCAACTTCAGCCAGTCCATTAATTTGCGGATCACAGTCGTCGTCTCATCGGAAAATTTGGCCGGGAACTTTACTGATTTCCCTTCGCTGCTAGGCTTAACCATTTCTCCATAGATGCTACTATAACGCGCTTTTGCTGGATTAATTAGCAAGGAAGAGTCTAGCTTTCTCGGCCAGGTAAAGGGCCATGGGCTAAAACGTATCTCTACTCGTCGATAGAATTGCTCCATTGCTTCAACAAAGACTTGACTATTTGTGAGCAGCAAAGCGGGGAATTTTTCACCCAGCTGGTGAGCAGCATCGCCATAGACCGCATCTACGTCCATGGTGGCCAAGTGGAAGGTAATACGGCAACATTCGAACACTTTGTCGTAAATTTGATCCCGCAATTCTCGTGGAAGGTCCAGCAGTCGAAACACTGTCCTTGGGTCTGTCTTTGAGTCGCTAATCTGTGTTGCTATATAATTATTGCCGGGCCTATCACGGAAACGGTTTAGAAGAGCATCTATTCCGTTTTGACTGATTGGCAAGTGTTGCATCTTTTGAAATTTATCAGGTCGAGGGCCGCAGGTTGAAAGAACAAGGGCGTTTTGGATGTGTCAAGCCTAAGGGGTACACCAGCGCAGGCCGACACAGACGAGTCTTTGGTTCATGCAGAGATGACGACTTCCGCCAGTCGTGGCTCCGATAGATCCAAGACTTTCCGACCTTGGCTTGATTGCATAGCACGGCTTATTCAGGACCTGATTGGCAGGACAGATTGCGACTTCGATCTCCCCAACGGCCCCCTAAATCTGGCCCGTGTGTCGTCACAGCCCAGCCCCGCCATAACACTGAAGAGCTCCCACGAGTCGCACAAGACACCCAGCCCGGCCTGCAGTCGGACGGGTTCAGCGGCAGCATAATTAGCGGTATTTACAGCAGGTGATGAAAGCGTAAAATACTTTAAACTCGCCCCCGCTAGCAGGGAGGGTGGCCGACCCGCACCGGCCACACCCTTGTGCGAGAGGCGTCAAGCTGACCCCCTTGTATTAGTAGCTTGGAGGATATTCATCTCGGACATTCTTTTAATCGAATCCTAGTCTTTCGTTTAGCCAGTTCCCGCTGCAAGGCGGCCCCTGCGGCCCACCGAACGAAGCCCCGGAGCCCCGATGGCTGCTTCAACCCCTGAACGCGTATCAGCAACACCACCTCTAGACCCGCCAGCAGCTCCACCAAGACGTACAAAGAAACCGAGCGCGAAGGTGCAAGAGGCCCAGCAGTCACTAAGGACACGAGCCTAAATATTAGTATAGTTTAAACAGTAGATAACCGCACTATAAACCGGACTATAAGCTATACAGTATATACTGCCTCCATTCCCTATAGTAAGAGTCTCTACCTTACCTAAATGTAAAAGAGGAGGTATTAATTATAACGAATTTTATTAACTTATTAAAAGCCTTAAAGAAACTATAGTATAGTAGAGCAATATTATTATAAACTAGAATAGTATTATTAAGAGCATTAGAAATAACCTTATAGACATTAAATTGGAATAGCGAAGCCTTAAAAAGTAAAACACCAAACTCTAAAAGGCTATTTAGTTCTTATAAGCGCAACTAAACACTCCCTTAGCTCTAATATAATTATAGGTATTAGTAGCGGCTAGTAGAGGCACAGTAGGGTTAGAGATAATCTTACTATAAATAATAAGCGCTAGGAACCCTAAGGAACCTAATTAGCAGCTAGTAATAGATATTAGCTGAGTAGGTTTAGAGGCAATAGAGAGGGTAGCTACTACTAAAGTAGTAAAATAAACTATTGTGTAAGGTATAAAGAATATTAAGGGGCTTACGGGAGCTATATTTAAGGACTTCCGCGTATAGCGAATAAGCAACAGCGTAAGTATTATTAGATTCTTAGTGAAAAAAGATAAAGAAGCTATATTTAGGTAGACGACTGCTTAATAGCTTAAACCGTATATCCCTAGGGCAAGGCTTGTTAGACCTAAGTAGTATATAGTTAAGGCGGACTAGGTTAAAGTACCTCTAGCGATAGATATTAATAGTAGAAAAGTAAATAAGTTAGCTATAGAGCGCTTTAGGGTAGAGAATAGTGTAGAGGTATATATAATAAGATGGCTAGGATAATTAAGGCCGCGTGGCTAGCACGCGTTAATGATTGTTAAAGTAGTAATAAAGGAGGATATAGAGAAGCTACTTATATTAGACAATATGTTATTTAGGGGAGGCGCGATTATTATATTACTATTTAAGGAGTAACGCACCCCTATAGTATGCTATAAATGTAAAAGGTTTAAATATAGGGCTAGAGACTATACGCGACCTAATATATGCAAAATATATAGGCGGGAAGGCTATCTCTAGTGTGAGACGGTAAATCTATACTGCGTAAACTGCTAGGGTCCTTACTAAGCCTTATACCGTAAATGCCTAGTATATAGGAAAGAGATGGATAGGATTTTTGCACGATAGCGCTATAAATAAAGAACTTTGGATCCTCTAGGCGAATATAAAAAAGTATAGGGAAGCGTAGTATATGCTATATAATAATAAAGCGCTAGCGGACTTCTACTTTATTCTAGGCTAGGAGCCTTACTACTTTCTTTTAAATAGGAAAGTGGTGCTAGCTGGCTTAAACCCCTAGTAGATAAGGTTTGTCCTAATAGGTAGGTAATAGCGGTATTCCCTAGTTAGGTTATATATCTAGGCATCTAGAGAGCTGGTAGCTATACAGCTATAGGTAGATTTAGCAGATATTACGGCGGTAGTGGCGTACGTCGGCTAAAGGAGATTTATAATTATGTTAGTATATATTCCAGATAGATGTTTAAGGAGAATTAAGGAAGAGAACCTAAAAAAGCTCTCTAGTAGGCTAGAGATAATTAATAGTCTAATTTAGGGTAAATTATTGCGCGACCTATATACCAAGGTGGTAATTATAGGCGACTTTAATTAGTATAATCTACTATAGGGAGGAAGTTATATTAGTACTATATTAACGCAGAAAGAAAGCGCGCCAATTATTAACTTTATAGCGGACCGGTTACTCTAGAGCCTACTTCTAATAGAAGTACCTATATTTAAGAGTAACGTGGGGCAAATATTAACAATTAACCTTATACTTACAACCCTAGGCCTAGTAAGTAAACTAGTAAAGTGCGCTATCTAGGAATATAAGTACGGGTTAGACTATAGAGCTATTTATACTAGCTTCTAGGTTAATATAGATATATAGGAGAGCTAGGAGAGGCTGCTTATTAAAAATATAAACTAAGATAAGATTTAAGAAGATGTAGAGTAATAAAAAGAGATGGGATTCCCTATAGAAGATATAAATAAAATAGTTAACTACCTTAATAGGTGGGTTAATAAAGCCCTTAAAGTATACTGCTAGTGGGCTAAGCTATTACTATATATAAAAAGATGGTGGAATAAAGACCTTATAACGCTAAGGAAGTTATATATATACTAGAGGAATAGGAATAGTGTAATACGGAGGCAAAAAAGGGATAACCCTAAACTATGTAATATTGTAGTAAGAGCGAAGAAGCTTTTTTATAAAACTATTTGGCAATATAGGAAGCTCTATTAGGACAAATTCCTTAGTAACAGTAATAATATATAAAAAGCGTTAAAATACCTTAATCCGTAGGCTATATCTACGTTCGCTAGAATACCACTAATTAAAAAGGCTAGAGGATAGGGAGAGGTTGTTATAGAGAACTATAATATTATAAAAGAACTACTCTAGGTATTCTTTTTAGTCCTGCTACTATACGAATAAAAAGAGGAAGCTATAACTAGCTATAATTAATTACTATAGGAGTCTATCGCCAAATATAAGGTTAAGGCAGCTATATTTAGGGCTAGCCCAAATAAGGCTCTAGGAAGGGATGGCCTACTAGCCAAAGTATAGCGAGAGCTATAGCCTATATTAAGCGGTAAGATTACCACTCTCTTTATTAAATTACTTAAGATAGGGAAAGTATTATAGGAATAGAAGGTAGTAAAGATTATACTACTATAGAAGCCGAAGTGGGGGGACTATATAGTAGTAAATAACTATAGGCCGATCTCCCTCCTCCCAATACTAGGGAAAGCACTTAAATTGCTAGTAGTGGAGAGGATAGTATACCTAGTAGAGGAATATAGCCTACTACCTAAGATATACTTTAGAGCTAGGAAGCAAAGGTTAACAATATATACGCTATTATATCTCTATAAGGATATATTTAGAGCATAAAAAGGAAAGAAAATGCTGTCTCTAGTATTATTTAATATTAAGGGCGCGTATAATAATATAGCTATAGAGCTAAAAATTAGGAAACTACGGCAGTAATAAATACCTTAGACGATTATATAATAGGTATAGGACTTTTATATAAACCGTTAAGCCTATATCCTAGTTAATAGATATATATTAGAGGTATAGGCGCTCCCGCAGGCGGGTCTTTTATAGGGATTAGCACTAGCCCTAATACTTTTTCTATTTTTTAACGCGGATCTTATATAAAGCGTACCTAGAAATGGCAGCTTTATAGCCTTTATTAATAACTACTTAGCATAGGTTATAGGCCCTATAGTAAAGGAAAACACGCAGATTATCTAGGGCGAGATTATACTAATACTTAAGAAATGGGAGAGGACTAGTAGAGCTTAATTTAAAGCGAAGAAAATATTATTTATCTACCTTACTAGATATAAAGAAGCGGGTAGGGATACTACCACGCCGCTCCAATTTAAAGGAAAAGGAATCCCCCTAATATAGGAAGTTAAGATCCTTAGGGTAATTCTTAATAAGGAGCTACGGTTTAAGGCGCACCTAGTAAATAAGGTAGGTAAAGCTACTAAGGTGGCGCTGGCGTTACGTAAATTAAAAGGATTATAGTTTAAGAGTATTAAGCAGCTAGCTAAGAGCTTAGTCCTACTAGTAGTAGACTACGCGTTGCCGATATAGTACCCGCTTATAATATAAGAGCTAATATAGCTCCTTTAGTAGGCGCAGAGGATTATAGTATAAGCTATTATTAGGGGGTTCCGCACTATCGCCCTGCTAATAGCGGAGGTAGAAGCTGGCTTACTCCCTTTTAAGCAAAGGCTGTGTAACCAGGCTATTGCGTTCTGGGTATTAATCTATAAACTAGGCAAATTATATCCTTATTAGATGATTTAAAGACAGAGGCTCTATAGACGGCACTAATCGCCGCTTTAAAGGATAGTAGAGATATATAAGGACGTTTAGATAAATAGGGTGCTAGAGGTTAAACCGTATATATACCCGCTATAGGTAGCTAAGCCTAATATAGTAATATATAAGGACGAAGAGTATGCTTAAGCTATTATTAAAGATTATAAGCTAGGGTAGGTTAACATATACGTTAATATATTAGTGCGTAATAGCAGGGTAGAAGTTGGCGTATATACTATACTATCTAAAATAACGCTTTTAAAAACAGTAGTAAGCTCTAATTAGGCCGACGCCTACTTTATAGAGCTTCTAGTAATTAGTGGGGCAGCTAACTGGCTATAGGACCCTACGTATACGGCTATTAACTAAGTAGGTTTTCTAATACCTGCCTCTAGTATAAGAATATTCTCTAACTCGCAATTAGCGTTACTATTAGTATAGAGCTAAAGGGCTAAAGCCTGCTAGGAAATAGTTATAGAGATCTTAAAGAAGCTTTAGCTAAATAATGTTACGCTATACTAGATTTTAGGCTACTTAGGATTTATAGAAAATAAGAAGGCTAATAAGCTTACTAAAGTAGCGACAAGACTAGAGAGCGAGGAGCCACTATAGAGAGATGGCCTTCTATAGTACCTTATAATGTAAGCCTTAAAAAAAGCTAAAATAATAATAGAACCGCTTTTAGTAGAAAGATTTAATACGGGTAAGTTTATAAGGAAGATTAACGCAGTACTCTACCTTAGAAAGGCTGTAGGATTATACTAGTAGCTAATTAGCTTTAAAGCTGCTATCCTTATATAGCTACGGACTAGTAAGTTATTTCTAAAGGAATATCTCCATAAAATTAATGTATTAGAGACGGCGCTATATAACTACAGGCTTATAGAATTAATATAGCACTTCCTCTTCTTTTATAGGAGGTGGGCGTAGTAAAGAATTAAACTAAGAGAGTAGTATAGAGATTAATTTGGGGATCTATTATATATATTAGGAGGCTACTTACGCAGATAAAAAGAAGGTAGGAATATTAACGGCCTAATTAAGCGCTAGAAGCCAGACATTAGCGTAGTTAAAGCTATAATTGAATTTATAAAGGAGACCGGACGTTTATACTTAAGTGTATAAAATATAGAGAGTATAAAAGCCGACGTTAATAAGTGAAGACTCTTAAGAATTCCTCTAATTATCTAACCGAATACACTACGAACCTTCTCTATACGTGCCTCTACTAGTATATCGCCGATTAAGAAGCGCATAATGCTAGAATAGCCCTACGGACACGAGGTGTTAAAAACTACTTGGGCTTACCTCTAAACTCTGACTTTCTTCTAATAGTAACACATTACTTTCCTTTATTTTTTCCTTAGTTAAGTATAGTATTAGGTAATAAATATATAGTTCTTATAGTTAGCTTCTAAACTAGAGTAAGCATATTAATAGTAGAAAGTATTTAGTTAGCGCTCTATAACGGCCTATACCCTAAATAGTATATGGCTATAATAGAATATATATATATATATATATATATATATAAGAGGCGTAAAGGAACACTAAAATTAAGATCTAATCTATACTGTCCTATAGGGGTTCCTTTTCGTCTTATCCTATCCGTATAGTTAAGCTAAGAGTAAGGATTTTGTCTATTACTAATATAGTGGCGTTATATCGTGGCTAGAGGACGCTTTTAAATGCGTTGTCCTTAACGCTGTTAGAATAGCAGAGTCTTCGCGGGTCTTAGCGTGCTAAGACTTGAAAACCACTATGGACAACTTATTAAGAATAGAGGAATAGTCTTAAAAACTACCTAACGTCTTTTTACCTAGACGACCGATCTAGGGCTACAAGCTAGCGCTTATATTTACTAGCGGAAGCGATAGGTTTAAGGGGGTAATAGGGCACCTCTATACTTATTCCGCTCTAAGACTACTATAGTAGCAAGGGCATAGGAAGAATCTTAATACCGTTAACTATATTTAGCAACGTTAATCCTCCCTTTTTACGTAGCGGCGTTAACCCTTCTCTAGGCGGTGATATTAATCTAAAACAGACTAAGAAAGAGCTAGGGCGACCTCTTTAGGTAATAACGTTAATCTAGAACGGACTAAGAAAGAGCTAGGATAAACCTATATAGGTAAGCTAAAACGGACTTAGATATAGGTATTAGTTAAGATAGAAGGATAATAAGTTTAGTTAGTAGGCGTAGGGGATAATAGCTGCGCGGCGTTGAGTTATTATAGGCCCACGCCTATAAGATATAGTTGGCCTATTATTACGAGAGCGTTATAGGTAACGCGAAGTAGCTAGCAACGGCTATAGGGTGTAGTATATAATAGCAGCGACGGACAACTCTAGGGACTTTACCCCTTTACTAGGCTCTAACCCCTAGTAGACCTATCTTAGAGGAAAAATTAATACCTTATTAATAATACTATCTATATAGCCTAAAAGAACGGATACGCGTATCGGTCTATCTAGGTAGGGGTAGGCTGTAAAAATAGGCTTATAAAGTAAATTAGGTGCATACGGGCAGGAACTAGTTTAGCTAGCTAGCTACTATAGAAGCGTACTATATAGAAAACTGTAGCAAGGAACTGGGTAAGTAGTTTAGGCAAACTTGCTATATATATAACTCTTATAGCTCTATAATATATATATATCCTAGATTATACTAGCAGCTAATTAGCTTAGAAGCTACTATTCTTACATAGCTACGGACTGGCAAGTTATTTCTAAAGAAATATCTCCACAAAATTAATATATTAGAGACGGCGTTATACGACTGCGGGCTTATAGAATTAATATAGCACTTCCTCTTCTTTTATAGGAGGTGGGCGTAGTAGAGGATTAAACTAAGAGAGTAATATAGAGATTAATTTAGGGATCTATTATATATATTAGGAGGCTACTTACGTAGATAAAAAGAAGGCAGAAATATTAACGGCCTAATTAAGCGCTAGAAGCTAGATATTAGCGTAGTTAAAGCTATAATTAAATTTATAAAGGAGACTGGATGTTTATACCTAAGTGTATAAGATACAGAGAGTATAGAAGCCGACGTTAATAAGCGAAGACTCTTAAGAATTCCTCCTCTAATTATTTAACCGAATATACTACAAGCCTCCTCTATACGTGCCTCTACTAGTACGTCGCCAATTAAGAAGCGTATAACGCTAGAATAGCCCTACAGATACAAGGCATTAAAAACTACTTACTTAGGCTCGCCTCTAAACTCTGACTTTCTTCTAATAGTAACACATTACTTTCCTTTATTTTTCCTTAGTTAAGCTTAGTGTTAGGTAATAAATATATAGTTTTTATAGTTGGCTTCTAAACTAGAGCAAGCATATTAATAGCAGGAAGTATTTAGTTAGCGCTCTATAACGGCCTATACCCTAAATAGTATATAGCTATAATAGAATATATATATATATATAATAATAATAATTTATTACTTAACGTCCGATTTGGATCCCTATTGGGCCTATGTGGATTACTCCTTATATATATATAGAGAGAAAACTCTATTTGAGAAAACCCCGTAATCTATCTCCCCGCCTTATAGGACTTGCCTATAAGGCGCCTGCGAGGCGCCTACGAGTTACCTGTGGTGCTCCTACTACCTTACTTTTTAACCTCCTTAAGAACTACTGCTGCCGTAATAAGCCTACGGACGCGCTAGTATTGTAAACTTTACTCTACTGCTATAGAGTTATTAGGGGGCACCCGTTGCTTGCCCCCCTGCCTTTTATTACTATTTCCTTTATAACCCGGAACTGGTTTAGTACATTTTGGCTAATAAGCTACTGGGTAACCGCCTTAAGGCCTTTTTGTATTAAGAGCAGTATCTTATAGTTCTCTGTGCTAGTTACTAAGAGCATTGCTTCTTAGTTAGTATGTAAGGGGTATAGTAGTATTACGTACTTTAGTGTCTGTCTTAGCCAGCCATATTTGTATCTTAGGCTACCTACTAGGACACCCACCTAGTAGAGCTAGTCTTTTAGTCCTATTACTCCTGTTCTTAAGAGTATTACTATTATGTTTTCTGCCTTTATTAGGCCTTCTTAAAGCCCTAGAGTGTTTACCCCCTATGGCGTTAACTATACTACGGCTTGGGTTCTTCTTGCCTTAGTTAACCTCTGTACCTTCAACTCCTATACGCCTCTTTAGTGTTGGTCTAGCCAGTATTATATTGCGGTAGTTGGTTTCCTAGCGTTTTTTTATACTTTACTTTGGCTCTTTTCTCTTTTTTGCTATTATCCTTACTGGCCTCTTACGCGTCTCCTTTCCTCCTCTATATAGGCCTAGGCCCTAGAGCAGTACTATTCTTTCTTTGCTTTTTTTACCTATTTCTCTAATATATCTTCCCTACTTTGGGGTTGTTAGTTTGTTCTCCTATAAGGCGCCCTAGGGTCCTTTTATAGTTTATTTAGGCGTGTCTTAATATACTTTATAATATTAGAGTTGCGTTTGTTTTGCGCCCTTTATATTGCAGTAGCTTCAATGTATAGTTGTAGGGGGGGAATATTAGCTTCCTTCTTAAGCAGTGCTGTAGCCGTTCGCTTATATCCGCCTATTATACTCTAAAGGCAGGCTATTTGGACCTTTTGGAGTGGTTTAAGGAGTAATTTAGGGGGGCCTTTTTTAGATTCTCTAATGGCCTAAATACTGGACCTATATGTTATAGTTGGCCGGATAACTGCTGTATATAGTAGGCGTGACCTTTAGAAGCATAGGCCCTATATAAAATTGACGATCCTAGATAATATAATGTACTATACTTAGCCCTTACGGGCCGCTTAGGCCGTATATATGCTCTACTAGAGCTTACTGTCTACCTATACTTCTAATACTTTTAGGCCCTGAACTGGCTGACCCCTAAAGCCTTGGATACAAATTATGTGCTAGAGATCTGTAGATTGGTTGCGTTTTCTTATAAAATGGATTAGCTGGTACTTCTCTGGTGAGAATTGGACTCTATATTGTCTTGCCCATTCTATATAGGTATTATAAGCTTTCTCTAGCGTTCTGTAATTCTCTGCGGCTGTTAGCCTATATATAATTAGGTTTATGTTATTAATAAAGCCTATCCCCTAGGTCGCCCCTTCTTTAAAGAAGTTAAGTAGGTTGCTTATAAAGAAAAGGAAAAGTATAGGCGAGAGGGGTAATCCTTATAGTATTCCTGTTGCAACTGTAATAGGGGGGCTTTAGTATCCGCTAAAGACCAGCGATGTTTTTTTTTGGCCTGTAAACCCTTAAATAAATTGTATAATCTATTCTAGGAAGCCTTTTGCTCTAAGAATATATAGGAGACGCTTATAGGGTATGTTATTATAGGCGCCACTAATATTTAGGCTGAGCATTAATATTATAAAGTTCCTTCGCATCGCCTATGCTGATTTAATAGTGGCAGCGAGTAGTGTAAGTGCTAATAGTGTTGAGCGGTTCTTTCTTGCCCCTATTTAGCTTTATAGTAGTAGGGCGTGTTCCTCTACTATGTCTGCTATATAGTCCGCTATTACCCTTTCTAAGATCTTGCTAAGGGTATTCTCTAAGGCAATAGGGCGGTAGCTCCCTAGAAATAAGTAGTCTGCTTTACCTTTTTTACATAAGATAAATGTTATTATAGCTCTTCCAAGTCTTAGGTAGTAGCCTATTATAAAGTATGCTTTAGCTATATCCGTAAGCTAAGGTGCTATTAGTGGTCCGTAGGTCTTTAGGGCTTTATTTGGGATCCTATTTAGTCCTGGTGCTATATTATTTAAAAGGCGGCTAATGGTTTTGGCCATTTTTTTGGTTGTTATATTACTGTTAACCCTTAGGCGAGTTACTAGTGCTTCGCTTGTAATATCGCTGAGGTCTACTAGAGCTAGTTGGGGGAAAAATCTTTCTATAAGGATTTTTGCCTTCTTATTATTATTACTTATAGCTAGTAATTTACCTGGTCTTTGTAGGGGCGGAAGGTGTAGGTCTTCTACTAGACGTCCTGCCTTTCTCTTTGCCTATTTTGCTATTTTCTAAAGACCTTTGTTATGGGGGAGGCTTGGGTTAGTAGTATGCTTATTTATAAACCGTCTCCAGCTATTCCTTACTTCTTTTTTTAGGGTATTCTTTAGCTGGTTTCTTATGTCTTTATAATGTCTCTCGTCTTTAGGATTATAGCTGCTTATATATTTTCTTCTTACTTATTATTAACTGGCGATAAGAACCGCGTATTGTGCGGACTATATATATCGCGCGTAGGGGCCCGCTTTTAAGACCGGGCAGTGCTCTTCTAACCCATTTTTAATTGCTGCCTGGATCCTTTCTAGTCTTTAGTTAATTTCCTTAGGGGTAGCCACTAAGCCTCGCTTATTTGGTATCGGGTGGATTTCTTCTAGGTCTTAAAGTTGTTATTTAACTGTATTAAGGAAGCTATTTATCTTAAGCTTTCTTATTGCGTATTTTTTGCTATTTAATTATGCCTTAATATCTAGATCTAGCTGTATTTGGATGGAGATATAGTTTAAAGCGAGTGCCTATTCTTCTTCGGGGTTATATCTTTTAAGTCTCTAGTATAGGCCTTCGTCTATAAATATAAGGTTAATTATACTTCTAGCAGTGCCTTATTACTATATAATTGCTCTTAGGGGGGTGGCTAGCTTAAGGCCCTAGGTGTCTATAGCTTTTAGTAGGTACTCTGCCTGTTGTTTAGCAGTAATATAAATACCCCCCTACCGCGGGTAATAGAGGTTTATGTCTCCTAATAGGATAGACTTTATATCTTTAGTTTTTAGTAAGCTTATTACTGATATAATATTCTCTATTTATAGGACCCCTTTAACCCTAGGGTTATATATATTAATAATTTAAACCGGTCCCCTATATGTCTAGATTGTTATAACTATAATATCTAGGTTAACTGCCTGCTATGACTATAAGAATAGGCTAATAGCCTTACTAATTATAAAGTATACGTATATGGCTGCTTTTGGTTTATATAGGAGCTAGAATCCTTGGGGGCAGTATATTAATTATATATAGGCATTGTAATACGGCTCTTGTATAGTAAGGATGTGGTGTTTTTTTAGGTCTAAGCTGTTTAGTAAGGGCCTTGTAAGACGGTAGTTTGTATTGCCGCAGTTGTACTATATAATGGATAGGTAGCAGACCCCCGGCGGGGGTTTTTTGCCTCTTCTTTATTCCTTACTTCCTCTATTTCTACTTTCTTTAAGATATTTAGAGCTTCTGTCTTTTGTGTCTACATCCTAGTTACTACTTATTTTATATAGAGCTTTCTATTCCCGTGTCTTGTGTTTCTAGTAGCGCTTCTATATCTAAATCTATTATTATCTTTAGTTCCTCCCCTATTCTTGCTAGTTAGCTATATACCCTTTAAGAGTCGGCTGTAAATATTATATTTGCCGCGTTAAGTTTAATTCTTAATTATCCTGGTTTTGAGCTTGCTATAGCTGTTTATAATAGTCTTTCTATAGGGCGTCCTCTCCCTTATGTCCCCTGTAACCTTTATGTCCCTATACAGTCTAATAATATCGCGCGGCGACGCTTCTGGCCTGTTAAGGCTTGGGATAGCTAGCCTAGCCCCCCAGTGTTAAAGGTAGGAAATGTTAGAAAGGCACCTACGCCCCTCTAGCTTATTGCCTATTGTTTCCATTTATATAACCTAGCGTACAGTTATTCCCATAGCTATTAAGCCCTTACCTTCCATCTTCTATATTTAATACAGTCTCCTCTCTTCTACGCCTTATATATGCTTTGGTAGCAGTTTATATATTTTATTTAGTCTTAATTTAAGCAGTTTCTTATATTATAGGGGCCTGCATAGTGGCCGCAGCACACCTATACTGCGTATGTAAATTAGGTGTGTCCCTATTATACGCAGCGGTAGCATTATTCTAGGTGGAGTTTATAGTTATAGAGCCTTGCGTTATATATAAGGCCGTTTATAATAATACCTTTTTAAATAAGGAGTTTTTATATTCCTAGTATATATGTGCTAATAATAAGGGAGCTATATGTTTAACCGGTGTCTCCCTAACAAGTCTCTAGCGACCCTCGTATTCTTTTATTATTTTTATTATATACTTGGTTTGTATTTTCCTATTAAAGCTATTAAATTTAGGTAATCTCGAGTTCTAGTATAAGGCGTTCCGTTTATTTTACTATCTTATATATAGTTGCCGTATTATCCGCCTAGCGTCCCTTTTCTACCCTAAGGTTTAGGGGAACCGCTAGGACTTTAACTAGGTAATCTTCACGGAGCACTTTTATGCCAATATGTTCTCCTAGCCTATCCCCTACCTTTATAGCTCATTCCTTTACCTGTTAGTCCCTTAGGGTGACTTTAATATCTCCGCTCCTAAGGTGTCGGATTATAACGGCGTTATAGACCTCTTTACGAATTTCTGTAAGGACTTCTGTTTCTAATTATCCCCTAAGCCCCTCTACTTTCTCTATATTTGGTTATATTATAATTATATATTTAGATATTATCTTTAGGGGGGTAGGCTCCCTATACTATAGAGGCGCAGCTACGGCGGCCTAGGTGCGGTTTACCGGTAGGGAGGGGTTTTGTTTATTTTTGATTTTATTTAGCCGTTGGAGGATTTAGTTAAGGGTTTGCTAGAGGGGCGCCTAAGGTACACTAGATTAGCGGAGCCATTCTACTAGCTGCATTAGTTTGTTATAGCTAACGGTCGCTCCCCTATAACTGCGGATACTAGACGCGTCTAATAGGCTTTATATTTTATTAGATGCCTTCTTAATAGAGGTCTTTCCGTTTTATGGTATAGTATTCGCCCGTTCTTATTATAGAGGGCCATTACTAGGCGTAGTTCTAGTGGGCGCGCGCAAGTATAAACCACCGTTATTTAACGTGTGCCTCCCCTGCGATATATACATCTTAGGGGGATTCTCTAGGTGTTTTTTAGGGTTCTTTTGGTTGTTTTTGGTCTTTTTAGGCTGGGTGCAGCAAGAGCTCCTTTTTTCGCTACTTTTTTATATAATATATATATATAGCTTATATATATATATATACATACGTACGAGAGGCGTTAAATTTCCTAAAAACCTATAAGATAAAGTTATAATAGTTATTACCACTAGGTCGGTGGACGCTAAGATACTATAAGCATAGCCTTTAGCTATAGCTAAATAAGATTATGAGCAGTTTAAACTAGGTACCTAAAATAGGTCCTACTACAGAAACTAAAACAGGCTTATAGCTAGCTACGACTGAAAACCGGTAGGTAATAACTCAGAAGTAAGAAGCGAATTTATATTATATAGCTATTCCGTATAACTAATAGTTTACTATAATAATAGGGTAGAAAACAAGTAACTTAATCTAATTAAATGCTATTACTCTAGGGTATCTAGCTTATTACTTACCTATTAAAGAATAAACTTTATATAAGAATAGAGCTGTTAATCCTCCCTTAGCCATCGCTTTCCCTTTAAAAAAACTACTTTCCGCAGCTCTTTTATATAAGGGATTTATGGTGTGTAGTAAGTTGTAATGTTTTTATCTACTTCCTTTATAAACTTATCCTCTTTATCTATAGAGCCTTTCTTAATCTTTGTAAGGGTTTTAGTGCTTTTAAAATTCTATAACTAAAACTTTAATATATAACGGTGCCTACCTGGACTAGTGTAATAAATATAAGCCTAAAATAATACCTAAAAGAATAATTCTAGGTTGTATATAAGGCTATAGTCTTCGCTATAAAGCGCGCCAATTGCTATAAATACCTTGGTCCTAGTTTTGCTCGGAGCTCTAAATACATTTTTACGGTCGGTTTTAATAGTAAGGTTAAGATTAATTAAAAATCCGTCGTCCTTTACTATATTTAGCATAATATTCCCAATAGAGATATCCTAGTAGAGGATACTCGCATCTAGTAGTAACTTATGCCCTAACAAATTAGCTATAGCCCGGAAAGCTTCGTTAGGTACTTACCTTTTAAGCCGCTAAGTAATCCCACCAATATGCCGCGTGGAGAACTC
>Ga0307515_10005794_pt1 | contig 24936 bp, 9 predicted proteins | sample 17_EM_MG_FD_194513 | JGI IMG/M metagenome (GOLD analysis project Ga0307515, IMG submission 194513) | Populus trichocarpa ectomycorrhiza microbial communities from riparian zone in the Pacific Northwest, United States - 17_EM | ecosystem: Host-associated > Plants > Roots > Unclassified | place... | reverse complement strand
TGTTAATCAAAATATGTAAGATCTCAAGCTAATTTTAATGTAGCAGAAGAACATAACAATTTTGCAATTGCTACAGTAAAACACAATTTTCTTAGTCTTTGTATAATAATTTTTCAAAAAAAAAAAGAGTAAAGAAAAAAGTTCAAAAAAATTACAAAAGAATAAAGATAAGAACAAAAAAAATAGTATAAATAGACTAAGTGTAGAGTGATAAATATTCATGGTATAAAAAATAAAAATTAATATTTTTTTTCAGAAAAAAGTGCGCAGAAAAAAAAAGGAAAACTAAAAAAAAATGAAGATAAGAAGAAAAATGGTTATAAATTAGCCATGTGTCAAAATAATAAAAATGTCAAGTATAAAGAGGAAAAAAAATATAAGAAAAACTTATTTAAAAAAAAACCTGAAAAATACAATTTTGCCACCATTACAGTAAGAAATATGGCAAAATTTATAATTATGTTATTTGTTTTTGGAAAACATCATTTTCTTTTAGTATAATTACTAGTTATTTGACTCGCGCTTCATCGCTGGTTGGATGATTATTTTTGAAAAAAAAATATTTAAGCTTTTCAAATGTGTTTTTTTAATTCTAATTATAAATAAATAAATAAAAACCTACGCATGCATTTAATTAAATACATCGAGAATCATTTGTGCCAATACATGCAAAAAAAATAAATGTTAACGTGTCTATTCAACTCCCATCACTGCAAGTCGAATAATTTTTTTTTGTAATACAAAAAAAATTAATGTGTGGATGTTACTAACATATTTTTTGATATTGAATAAAAAATATAACCATAAATTAAAAAGTCAATGTTTACATATAATAAAACATAATAAAAGATCATATACGTTAATAAGAACATATAAGATTTCAAGCTAATTTTTAACATAATAAAAGAAAATAACAATGTTACAATTGTTAGAGTAAAACACTATTTCCTTAATTTTTGTATAGTATTTTTTTTTATAAAAAAAAGATGTAAAGAAAACAAATTTTAAAAATTACAAAATAATAAAGATAAGAAAAAAAATAGTATAAATAGGTAAAGTGTAGATTGATAATATTCAAAGTGTGAAAAATAAAAATTAATATTTTTTTCCACAAAAAAATGTAAAGAGAAAAAAGAAAAAACTAAAAAAAACAAAGATAAGAAGAAAAGTGGTGATAAATTAGCCATGCATAAAAATAATAAAAATATCAACCATAATATATATATATATTGAAAATCACAATTTTATCACCTTTATAGTGCCATTATAGTGAGAGAGAAAAAAAGACAAAATTTACAATTATATCTTTTCAACACAAACACCATTTCCTGAATAAAATAATAATATAATAGTTTCTGCCCGTCCAAACCTACCGGAATCAACCGCTTTATTTCCCTCTCATTCTCCCTCAACAAAACGGCCCCTTTCACCACCTTTTTTTTATTGCCTCCATCAAGCCATGCCATGGCTATGAAGACCAAAGTATATCAGCGTCTCCATGTATGTTATTGTCTATCATTCTTCTACCCTCTCCTCTTCACCGGCCAAAAACGTGTGGCCAGAAGGAAATTGAACATTGCAAATTGACTGAAACCCAGCGACCGACAAAATCCTGTTGCCAGACTGCAGCAACCTCTTTTCAGTGTTCTATCACGAGAATCACAATCTAAAGGTTGCTTCACCAAACACACATCTACGCATTTTACTACTGTAAAAGAAGGGTAATTAAGAACAGAATTAGCGTACAAATCAAATCACGTCAGCACAAAATGTCTTGTAACTAGCTACGGGAAAAAAGGCAATGACAAAAGAATCGGGAATTTTGCTTTCTAACGACGTAATGCCACAATATTGGATTGCAATTCCACATAAATAAATAACAAGAAAACAAAACGGAATTATACAATCACACTTGTTTGATCAAGCCTGCAATACGTACAACTGCATCAGTTCCAGAAATGCATATATCTTCGACAAATGGAATGGTTTTCCTTACAGTCAATCTCATTGGAACCCTCATCGCAACATCACTTGTTTTATCTTTTTCCATGCACACGGCAGCATAATGAGAACTGGCCAGTTCAAAAAGTCCAAATTGCCAGTTGTTTGTGAGACTCACAGGGTGGTCGGAAGATTCCACAACTACTTCAGATGCCTGGTTGCAGAATTTGAATGAATCGTTAATCAACAGCATGCTTAATATGATTACTGATACTAAACAAGTAAAAAAAAGAAAAAGTCAGGAAGATACACAGTATAAAATCAGAAATACTAGGAGAAAAAAAAGAGTGGACCATCTAAGGTTATTGTTTGCATAAACCGTGAAGAACTACCATTTTAAAAGTGACTAGACAGTATCCAACTAAAGGAGCTTGCAGGAGAAAAAGAAAAGGCTTCCTGTGCTATACATAGGACAACTCGAGTATCACTTTCAAGGTGACCTTTCTTTATTTGTTGCCCAAAGCTCAAAGCACAGCCATGAACTTACCACACTTGATAGAATAGTTTATTTCCTTAACATATGTGCTTAGGCAGTATACTGTCCAGCATTGTGTTACCGTGGACATAGGGCTATTGATCACACACTTCAAATTATTTTAATCTCTTTGCACACATTTCTAACTTACATCAGTGCTTTCTCAAATAAACTCGAAGATATAGGACATACCCCAGAATTGGTAGCATCCTTCTCGTGAATTGTGAAAGTCTTGAAAGGTGCAGCAGAGAAGCCTCTTCCCAAAGCTTTCACATATGCCTCCTACAAATAAGATCCATCAATGACAGGTTTGAGGAAAATATATTCTGCCTGTACTTTCCATGACAAATTGTTTTCTTGGCAGCATCTAAAGCTTTCGAATTGAACATAACTTGAAACAAAATACATGCTAAACTCGGTCAAGCCTTGAATTCGCTTGTATCTTCTTCTTTTCTTTTCTTTTTTCTTTTTTCTTTTTATGTGAGATCTTAAATAAGATTAAGTTTTTTACAAGAAAATTTAAGTTGGTACATATGGGAGTGATTCATATTCATGCATATTTCTATGGTTACAATTGACAAGTCTATTTGATATTCAATAACATGAATGCAACTGTAGGATAGATGTAACTTGTAACTAACTATAGGCCCATCTAGAAACATGACAGGAGTGCATTCATCAAAAAAAAAAGAAGAAGAAGACAGGAGTGAATTCTATTATCTAACTGTTTAATCAACTTTTACACCCTTTTGTTAAATGCAATTGAAACTTATACAGGCTACCTGATTGGAAAAATGTTTTGTCTAATTGAACAGGAGCATGGAAGAAATAACTTACATATTTCTTTGAATGTATATCTACAAGTGAAAGGAGAACTGATTGATAAAAGAGAGAAAATATGTTGGACATAAAACTTAATATATTTGGTCCTAATAAATTGACAAGGAGGTAGATTTTACTGCTAAATACAGAAGCAAGGAAAACACAATATAAAAACAGTAATAAAGTTCTACAAAGGATCACGCATATATCGACTAAAAGGATGAGTAAAATATCTCATGCATCTTGAAAAATTCAATTTAAGCAATTAGGCTGACTGATAATAATTTCGCATGAAAATGTACAATACAAGACTTTATTCTTGCACTTTACCAAAAAAAAAAAAATGAATATGCCAAGAAGCGTGTAGCTTTACAAATAAACTAGCATGCAGTTTTACAATAACATAGCACCAAGCTCACCTTGAGAATCCATAATTTTACAAATTCCTGGCGCTGAACTTCAGAGTCAGAAATCGCACTTAAGTGTTCCACTTCATATAGAGAGAAATACCGCCGTGCAAAAGCTAAGATATTGTTTTTAATTTTTCTTTGCTTCTCTTCTACATCAATACCAATCTAGAATTACAAAGTAAAACAGGCCTAGTCAATTTATTACAAACCAGCTGAAACTTTAATAGAGGCATCCAAGGCAACCTGAGGCATCATTATCTGAAAATATACTCAAGAGAATAAAAATAATCAGAGTACATACTGGCGAATTCACAGTCACTCCACAAGCTATCAAAGATGATGTATGTGAGATATTGAAATGTAATGGAGAAGGGCACTGGCCATCATCACTTTCCCACACTAGCTACACCATGAAAAGCCATACAAGCACTATAAAAAATGAAAATGAGCTTAAAAAAAAAATCTTTACACAAACATGTTCCACAAGGAAATATTAAGAAAGAAAATAATAGTATCCCCATCTGAATTAACAAAAGAAAAACCAACCTCAGGCTTTCCATGAATGTTCTTCTTGAACTTCAAAGATCTTGGATCAACAACATGATTGTTTATCTGATCTAGTAATAACAAACATTATTAAAAAAAAAAAGTCCACGTGATCTTTCTTCTATCCAATGCATGGTGCAAAACAAGCACCGTGGAATGTGTAATTCAGGTTTCAGAATTCCCACCCATCCTACAAAACATCTCATCCCTTTCTCCAAGTTTAGTAAAAAATGATAAATAAATTACTTCATCGTGAAATGAGAGCAGGATCTCACTAATCTCTCTCTTTTTTCCCCAGAAAATTGTATGGTCCAACTTAACATTCTAAGATATTACATGTACTGCACATACAATCTTTCTCCTTAATTATAGCAGGATTTATCATAGATCAAGCAACCTTATTATCAACTGATATGGGTCTGAATTAACATAACACAAATTTAAAACTCTTAGAAAAGCTTCAATTTGTTTACCCTAAAATGCCTTGACCAATGGCATCTTGAAGCACAGATGCTACAGACACTATAACAGTGACAGATTTTGAGATGGTTGTGCCTGGTAATGAGATGTTTTCGTTTGCTCTAGTTTGACTCAGTAAACTCCTTCAGATTACCATTCACAACATTTATGAGATGCATAAAGAACAGTTCATTCCATTTCTTCAACTGGTTATCTATTTTCTTTTCAAACCAGATCTGATTAGATTGCCTCTCTGCAGAAACAAAAACCTAAACTGCAAGCCAAATATATCTGTTCAATCACTACTATAATTAATTCATAGAGTACTCAACTAGTAATAATACAATTAGCCAAATTACACCTGCTTTTAATATGCACACTAAACAAAATGCTAAAATGCTGCAGCGAGCAAGGTTTTGTAAGTACAATTCATATGGTGACAGATTTTCTGCAGTCTACAGGAGCAACCAGAAAAGGATGCATTAATGTTTGTTATGTGGAAACGACAGTCACGGGCAAACCAATCCAAATTTGAAAGATTCATTTCATCAAACACCTATCGAAATCAGAACTAAATCCAAATTCAAAGCCCATTTACACATTCATTAACATAACGTTAATGAAAAATCAAAACTTTGAAGCAGCAAAGAAAAGGGTATTGATCAAATATGTAAAAGTTGACTAAAACAGGAATAGCTAACAAAAACTTACATCTTGCAATAGTAGTGCGAACCAAAGTACGGGCAAGCAAGGCTCTTTTCTGGAGCTGGTCTCCACGCATAGACAAAACATTTTCTTTCTCACATGGAGATAGAAGTTCCATGTATTGATTCAAAAGAGACACACTCTTGAATTCATCAGGTAAAACAAACCAAACATGGGTTTCCCTAAAAAAAAACAACATAAGCAATCATTCAGTCCAAAATGTATCTAGGAGAATGAAAAAGACAATAAAATATGTGACAACTCTTACATTGGAGATGGAAGCTGTAAGGGAAGTAGGGGAAAGGAGGAGGAAACGGAGAAATTCCTTTGAAAGCTACGCATCTTTTGCATAAAAGAAAACATGCGGCTGGCTTTGTGTACTATACAATCAGTTTTGTTTTTTTTCAAGATTCAAAATTTAAGGAGTAATAGCATGTCTTTATATCCTATATGTATTAAGATTGAACTATTTTTTTATTAAAATTTATTTTTACAAAAATAATTTTTTAAAAAAAAAATTATGCATTTTTTAGAGAAAAATTCTTTGAAAATCAACTTTTATCATACTCTCAAACACTTTTTTAATGTTTTTTTAAGATTGTTGGAATGAGAAAGTTCGGTACTTTTGTGGTAACAATGTAAATAAAAAAATGATGTTTTGTTATTTTTTTATTAATAATATAAATGTTATTTTGAAAATGTGGTAGAGGTTTTTTAAAGTATTCTTTGTTTGAAAATTCATAAAAAAATTATATTTTTTTTTAAAAAATTATTTTTAATATCACACATTAAAACAATTTAAAAACAAATAAAAAATAATTTAAAGCTAAAAAATTTATAAATTTTTAAAAACACAATTGAATTGCAATACCAATCAATGTCTAAAACAATAAAAATCTAAACAAAGCCCTTTTGTTGTTATATCAAAGATAAGGCAATTATCAGTTATTTTGGATTTGGGCTATTAGTTTCTCTTTTGGAACTGACTATACAATCCCCGCTACTAAGGGAAATTGGCCAAATCCTTAGTTTCTTTTTCAAAAAAAAAATTAGTATAGTAAATTTAAAGTTTTAGCATAATAACACCATTTAAAAAAAATTGATGAAATAGCATATTTTAACCATGTAATACTTTAGAAACACGACATTTAGTAAATGTCGTTATTGGAAAGCACAACAAATTTAAATGTTGAACTTCTAAAACTTGACAATTTAAGAAGTCATGTTTTGAAAGTGCGACATCAATTAAAATTTAAACCCTCAAGATTGAAAAACAACACACAGAGATGTTGTCTCTCTCTTCAAAAACTAATCGATACCTTTAGTCTCTCTCTAAAAAAACCTAATAAAACACTTATATTTTACCCTTAAAACAACCAAAAATCGAATCCATCCTAGTCTTTAAACATTCTTTGATGTTTTGTGTTAAAAAATCCATCATTACCTTTGTTGTTACCACCACCCCGCCCTTTTTCTAGTCCTCCATACAAGATAAACACACTACATTGTTATGAATTTGTGTTTGGTTTGGTTGAAATGAAATAATTGTTTAGGTTGAATATATGGTTTATGATGAATTTAGAATTTGTTGAATTAATGTTAAATTATTTAAGAATATCATAAATTAGAATTGATTTGATATAGCGGAACATGAAATTAAGTTAAATTAATTATGAATTAATTATTTCAATTAATTATGTGTTACGTTTAATTGATGTTAAGTTGTCAAATTAGAGATTTTGTTTGTATTGTTGGAATCAGCTAATAATGTAATTAACTAAGCTTGATGAATTAATACAAGATAGCTTGAATACAGTAGAATTATGATGAATTACATGTTCTATTGAATTGTTGATAAGTCGATGAATTTGGTATTTTCTTTAAATTATATTAATTTTCTATGAATTTGGGTTTGATTTAATGCAATTGTGCATAAAAGAAATCAATTAGATTTTGTTTCATGAGTTATATTTATTTTTTGGTGAATTTGCTTTAACGTTAATTTTTGAGAATTTGAAATGAATTTTTCCAATTAAAGTTGGGGTAATGCAATTTAGTTAAAATTACATCTAATTAACCGGATCCAAATTGTTTTTTTAATAGAATATCTTGAAACAAATTTATGTTGTGTCATTATGGTGGTATTATTGTTCATGATGTGAATAGTAGTATTACATATAATAGCGGGAACAGTTTGTTGTTAAGTAATAATTTAGGCATGTCGTGTGCATAAAGGAAAGAAGTCATTTGTCATGGATTTTGGTCGAATTATAATGAAATTAATGTTGAAATAACTTTGAGGTGTCAAAATAGTGAACATCAATATTTTCCTGTACCAAAATGGCTGATATATCTCATTCCAATTTAAAAAATGGAACAAACCAGAATAAATTTCATCTTGCTTGGAATCTCGGCCAATTCCATAAATTCCAGCTAAATTCTAGCAAGAACCTTCTGGTTTCATTCTGTTCCGGCCAAATAATGTTTTTTTTTTGTTTTTTTATATAAAAAATATTATCTACTTTTACGGTATCAATCATATCTCTCAATCCACCATTTGGATCAAACTGGAATTTTAAAGAGGAGTCTCCTGACATAATGTTATATCTCAGGTTAAAATTATAGGGTAATCGGAATTTAGAAAGGCCTTGTGAGATTGTTGATGGAATTTTCATAATTTTATCCAAATTTGTATTTTTGTTTCGAAAGGTCATTTTTTGTGTCCTTATTTTATATTGGATTTTTAAAATTTTCATCAATTAACAATAAGTTTATTAAGATTGGAGATTTATAATTTATTTTGATTTATTTTATTTGGGGTTATTATGTTCTTTTGACCTGGGTCATGGATTTAGAAGGTTAATCCAGGTTGATCCAATATGTTGCTATCTCTATATTTTTAAAAATATATATATCATTTTGAATTTTTTTTAGTCAAACTATATTTTTACCAATCATCCATGTTATCTTTGAACTCATCGGTTCAACTACCACTTTTTTTTACATATGTTTGAAATTTGAATTACATAATTTCAAGTTAATTTATCTTTGTATTTGAATTGAAATTATGTTTGTTGAATTAATATTTTTAATATATATATATATATATATATAAACAATACAATCCTGAAACGGCACATCAAAACGCTCCAAAACTTAAACATATTGTTCCAATTAAAAAAACAGAACGCCAACTGGAACAGAATTGACAACCTTTGTATCGATTATGTGTGATGATAGTTTTAAAACAATGGTTTATTCTTTCATCCAGAGTGGTTTGAACATTATGGTTTTGCATGTGGTTAGTCGACCAGAATCTATATGTCTCCCAACTTCTAATGGTTCTTCAAAATCAGTTAGTAGAGGTAAAACCATTTTATTGTCGGATTATTTACTACAAAGGATAGATGATTTTATGTTTGACAATCTATTTGTTGATCAACATTAATTTGACTATTCTGAGTCTAGTGATAATGAAGATGATGATATGTTAAACCCGAATATGATGATAAATGTTGTTGATGATGATGATAAAATCATACCTCATGTTCCTGAATTTAGAGATGTTTTTAGATCTAGTTTTGTTGTTTCTAATGATTTGGCACTTAGTCATAGATGTATGCCAAGAGAGTCTAATTTGGAGGTTGGATAAACATTCGGTAGTAAAAATAAATTGGTTAATAGAGTTAAATAACGACACATTACACATTTAGTTGAATATCAAGTCCAACAGTCGAACTCAATATTTGTTCAATTACAATGTGTGCAAGCACTCGAATGTAAGTGGTATTTATATGGGGGGTATCATAAAAGATCGGATTCATTTGAGATAGCAAAGTTAAAAGGGTTACACACATCTGTTTCAACCTTTTTCCAAAACAATCATCATTAGATTAATACAAATTTTATTGTTACTGCTATATCAACCCTTGTAATGAATAAGATTTTAATAACGGTTGCAAGTATATAAAATAAAATAAAATTGCATTATAAGTATAAAATTTCATTTGACAAAGCATGAGTTGCAAAACAAAAGGTGATTAAACATCTTTTTGGTTCACTTGAGGAGTATTTTGAAAAATTGCCTAGATTGTTGTTGGCAATAAAGGAATCAAATCCTGGAACAATTGTTAATTGAATGCACTAAAAAAATATTGATGATAGTACAACGGTTTTTTAAGAGAGTTTTTTAGTCATTTGGACCTTCTATTGAAGGTTTCAAGTACTGTAGACCACTTATCAATGTTGATCGCACATATTTGTATTGGAGATATGATGAAAAGTTATTGATTGCAATTGTTTTTTATGCAAATAATAGGTTATTTCCTTGGGTTTTTGCAATTGTTGATGAAGAAAATCTAATTGGAGATGATTTTTACTTTGCATACAAAGATACATTATTGATGATAGAACAAGTATATGTATAATATCAAATAGACATGCAGGCATCAAGAATGGTGAAGCATAAGTTTAGCGTGAACCTATAGGATACCATCAGTATTATGCCAAACATTTTATTAACAACTTCAATCATAAATTCAAAGACCTGACTAAGAAAAAAGATTTGATGAGGATGTGTTACGAACCTTCAAGACACAAATTTGATTTGTGTTATGAAAGAATATATAAGTTGAACTCAACATATAAAGAATGACTTGAATGAGAACCAAAAGAAAAATGAGTTTTATGTTATGATAATGGTCACAGGTATGGTAATATGATAACTAATCTTTCATAATCATTTAATCATGTTCTGAAAGGTGCTCTTGCAATGTCTATTTCAGCTATAATGCAATTAACATTTTACAAGTGTAATAACTATTAGGTCAAGTGGAGATGTGAATCTAATGATTACATTCAATGTGGTAAAATTTTCCCCCTAACAATTCAAATTAGACAATGAGTAGAGATAGATCAAGGGATCATATTACAATGTTATTTGATTATAAGGAGCAGGTGTTCTAGGTCAACACCCATATTAAATAAGGTGTTGTAAAAAAAGTTAGATGGATAGTCAGATTGAATAATAGAACATGTACATGTATTTGTAATGCTAGGTTGTGTGCTAGTAGAATATTTTAAAATAATCCAACACATGTGTTGATATTATGTTGGAGCGAGCTAGATAGGCAACATCCTATATAGGAATTTTCTAAGCTATTTGTTAAATAAATTAATTAACTTCACTGAATTACCGATTCTCTAGCTTAACCGGTCGACCAGTTTATCTAATGGTTGGAAATGGTCAACTGATTTGAAAAACAAACTATGATTTTTATGAATATTTTGTCCAAATATGTTTTATGCGAAAAAATATACATATTTATCCAACTTGTAAACTAAAAAACAAACTACAATTAGAATCTCCAAAATTTACTATTCACACAGAAGCTTACCTCTATTTCTCATTTTCAACCAATTTGTTGGATTAACTGATTACTATGAAACAATCGATCAGTTTATAAGAATTTAATTAAATATCACGGTTGGGAACCGCGACATCAATTATAATTTTTTCGCGATTCCCAACAGTAATATTTAGTCAAATGTCATGTTTCTGAACTTTGACATTAATTAAATGACGTGATTCTCAACTGCAACATCCTAAAAGTATGTTATTTTACTAAATCTTTTTGCTTCATTATCATTTCGCTATTTATTTTCATTTTATATGTTAATTGTCCAATTTATCCCAATCTTGTATGAATTTATTTATTACTTAAATTAAGGTTTTTGGTACAAGGGTAATGCAGCTTAATATTCACTCCAAGTAATATTATTATTTTTTTATTTCTTTTCCTTTTTCTCTCTTAAAAAATTAACTTTTAATTACCTTTCACCGATCATTATTAATAATTTAACTATTTTCTTCTACTTTCACTAAATATAAAACTCTTTATTTTATAAATACAGCAACATGCTTAAAAATTAACTTTTGCATGCTTAAAAAAAACATATTATTAACTCTTTATCCTAATTGCCCAATATTTTTTCTTTTTCAATTTTGATCAGAAGATGAAAATCTTGACATAAAACATCAACATTAGGCCTCCATCGGGCCTTTATAAAAGCTGCTTATCAATCTGTTTCCTTTGGGAAACCTCGCCGTAGTTTTCAGTAACATTCAGTCATTTATTGAAGAGAAACCGCAAACATATTATTTGTTCATAGCATTCACACAACCGTAAATGGATCTTACAAAGGACTCGAGAGCATGGTATCAGCCTAATGAAACAAACTTACAAACAATTCTAAAGCGTTTCGTAGCTGCCAGGGTATTGCCGATGTTAAGTTTTCAAGAACACTCAATCGTTTATTAAAGAAAAATCCCAAAGATAATCTATTTATTCATGACAACAACACATGTTATCAGATTTTGTAAAGGGTTCGAGAACATGGGATCTTCTCCTTAATTAGGGCTTCGTAGCTGCCAAAGTATTGCCAACGTCAATGACAAATCGGTATCTGACATCGTTTTTAGCCAAACGTTCCATTGCCGTATTAAGATAGTCCGTTGAAATAACTTCGATATCTGCTGTGATGTTGTGTTTTGCTGCAAAATCAATCATCTCTTGTGTCTCCTTCATGCCTCCAATACCACTCCCGGCAACTATCTTCCTTCCTGTTTACCCATCATCTTAGTATCCATAAGTTAACAATTATTAAATTGAATAACTAGATGTACATAATTAGGTTTTATACTGACCAGCAATCAAAGAAAAGGCAGGTAGCTCAAGAGGCTTTTCTGGTGCACCCACCAAGATAAGCTTCCCATGAGACTTCAACAATCCAAACAATGGCAAAAGGGGGTGAACTGCAGAAACTGTATCGATGATGCCATCTAATGTTCCTGCAGCAGCCTGCACATCCCATTACGTACTCTTAACTTAAAGTAAAATATGAGATTCAACGAAACAATTTACATAAACTTATCTCAATCTAAACAAGCTAGAAGATTTTTTGAGATTTTATGGGAAATGGACATGAAGTTACCTGCATTTGCTCTTGGTCACGACTAACCAAAAATGAGTCTGCACCTAAATTCTTCAAAGCCTCCTCCTTCTTAGAAGGGGAGGTACTAATTACTGTCACTTTAGACCCAAAGGCCTTGGCAAATTTGACAGCCACGTGACCAAGTCCACCTAAGCCAACGATACCGATATGCTTGCCGGGTTCATCTAGTCCAAAATATTTCAAGGGACTATACACTGTAATCCCGGCACAAAGGAGAGGAGCGCCACCGTCAAGCGGCATGTTATCGGGGAATCGAATGATGTAGCGTTCGTTAGCGACCATGTGATCTGAGTAGCCACCGTAAGTGATGGTTCCATCATGGTAGATGGAGGCGTATGTCAGGATCATTTTTGGACAATAATTTTCAAGATCACTGGCACAACTCTCACAGGAGTGACATGCACCAACCAAGCATCCCACGCCTACTTTGTCTCCTACATTAACCTTTTTCACCTTGCTCCCAACTTCTGTCACTTCCCCCACAATTTCATGCCTGCAAACCAACATTCCAGTATTAGAAACATAAAGTACAGGCTATTGATCTAGATTAGCAAAAATCAAACCATTAGTTTGAATGTCCACGTAAATTAAACTTCTAACTTAGTTAATTCATTTGCGGACGAGTGCTGCTTAATTTAGTAGCACTTGCCAAGTTGAGGCGACACTAATTATGAAAAAAGAAAAAAAGATGGTGAAGTCAGGAGACTTAAATGTTTTCCGTGGATTCTGTTTTTTAAAATACCTTTTAAATTGTTTTTTGTTTTTAAAATATAAAATTAATAGTAAATTTTTAAATAGTTTTGATGTGATGATATTAAAAAATAATAAAAATTCTGAGAATAAAATACTCAATACGTCCAACAAATAAGCAATTCAAGCTTGGTAATGATGTTCTAACCAAACTTTTAAATTATTAAGGAACTCCTATAATAATACCTCATCAAGTCAAGATGTTATTTGACTTATGCTACATGGTTTTTTTTAAAAAAAAACAAAAACACCATTAACTACTTTATTCATGAAAAATATCCATCAAATTAAATAATACCAATAATTATTGAGCGAAATATTTTTCTATATATTTTCTTGCAAATAAACACAAATTAAAATCTTATTTAAAATATTGGTCAGTGTGCAAGTCAGCTTTGGCAATCCTACCACGCTAGTTCCAATCCTTTCTACCATGAAATATTGTTTTCTTTTTGGTAGGTGTCATTGAATAGAATAGAAAAGAACCCCTAGAAAAGAACAGGGCCGGCCGGTAGGTAAGTTTCTTTTCCTTGAACAGCACGAAAGTTTGGTCTAGTCTTACACCATTGCTGAAAATTGCTCTCGGGGTCAACATTTTAGGCTACCAAGGTGGAACTTTATCGCCTCTACGTACACGCACTTAAAAATGGAGACAGATCTAGGTGGAGAAGGCAGTCTATCATCTTCTGCAAGGGGTTCAAATAGACCCCACCGCAATGGCAGAAGCCTTGGGTTATTTTTAAGTTAAATCATTTCCGGAACCTTGGATTGCTAGAATCGTAAAGAATCATAACTAAAGAACCACATGAGAGGAGAAGAGGGAGGATAACCACAATCTCAACACTGCCTTGGGTTATTAAATTGCAGCCTGATAATGACTAATTGCCCCGGATTATTAAATAAATGACGCATCGTGGACGTTCAGCATCTTGTCGAAAGAATCAAGTTCGACATGTCCCACTTTCAATCACTTTCGGTCGTTTTTATATTTGTCCTTTTTTAAAGTTTTATTTGTTTAAAGATGTATTAAAATAATATATTTTTTTATTTTTTAAAATTAATTTTTAATATTAATCTAGATTCAAAAACATTAAAAAATATTAATTTTTATGAAAAAAATTCAAATTGCACTTAATTATTTTTAGAATGTACTACAATTTTAAAAGCTTTCCTCCTTCCAGGATCATATTCATTAGATGGGAGAAAAATAAGAGATTAGCTTGAATGAGAATGTGCTGCAATAATCATTTCATAGCAAGCGTTACAAATTAACTAAAACTAAATAATTTTATTACCATAGATAAAATCTAATAATTTGAAGATTTTTAATAAACTCATGATCATGGCTAAAAAGAGTTCAAAAAGATTGGGTGGAAAAACAAAAGGATAACAATGGTTGACGAGGGATAGCCTAGGAACCAGTTAATTACCGATGAGGGAAAATCATACTTGAAATATCAGTGGAGAAATGAGCTTACAGTAGGTACGAGTATTTATAACAAGTTTCTGTGATTAATTTCAGATCTAATTTAGTAATTTTCGACCATTTTTAAGAATTTTTTTTAAAAAATTAAACACCTCGACCAAAAACAATTCCCATAATTATTCTAATCCATATAAACGTGTTTTTTTTTGTTTTCCTTTAGTTAAGACAGATCTGATTTCTTACTATTTTTCTGAACAGATCTAATTTCTTACTCTATATTTTAGTAAGATTTACAAACACTTGTATACTCAAAAGTAAACGTAAATACGGGAAGAAAGGAGAGAGCGAGAGAGAGATATGAACTTACCCAGGAACCAAAGGGTACATGGAGAAGCCCCAGTCATTCTTGATACTGTGAAGGTCAGAATGGCATATCCCGCAGTATAGCACCTTGAACCTCACATCCTCTTCACCAGTAGCCCTACACATATGCATATACATAGTTATGATATATCCAAATGAAAAATAAATACAAAAAAATGGAGATAGAGAAACAAGCGACCACCTCCTGGAGAAGTTGAAGGGAGAAAGATGACCAGATTGATCCCTAGCAGCCCACCCGAAGGCCTTCACGGGGTGTTCTTCTTCTGGTGACTTGGACATGGTGCTTGCTTCAGATAGAGAAATATCGTCGAGAAGGAAGGCAGGAAATATATAGTATGACTTCTTCTTCTTCTTTTTTATGCTTGGCAAGTTTGTCTTTCTATATACACATAGGGACAAGGAGGTGATGTTACTGGCAAACAGCACTCACAGGTGGTGTCATCGGTGAGGTCGAAGGAGGCATGATTGTCGCTAAAAAAGCAAGTCGTTCTTCTTTTTGTGGGAAAACGTTATTCGCATAGATTATTTCAGTTCATGAACCAGTTTCGGGTCCAACAAGGAAGCTACCTAAGTGTTTTAAAACACAATTATATTAGAATCCAATAATTTAAAATTAAGTTTGATTTAAATTAATGTATTTAAATAAGATAAATGACTTGCATAGTCATATATTAAAGAATCATTAGCATTTAGATGTTTTTTCTATCTTGTCACATGTAGTTTAGAAGAGACAAGAAATCAGCACAAATCTTTGCCGAACTCATAATTAATATATATGTTTTATAATATACTTATAATGATTGATAAGTACTTGTTTTACCTGTAATTAATTATATTTTATTAAGTTAAAATTAAACTCAATCGTTCAAATAAATAAAAACTCTATGTAATTTTATAATTTTTTGTATTTAATCAATTTTTCCTTTTCCATATGAGTTTCCTTTTTAAAGAAATGATAGTAACTAACAAACTCCTGTAGACTAGGGTAAAAGAAACAAACTCCTAAGAATAGTAAAAAAAAAAAACAACTTTGACAGCAAACCAATCACTAATAATAGTAAAAAATATTATTTGAAAAGTATGGTATTATTAGGTTTTTTTACAATATCATTTTAATCATTCTATTAAAAAAAATCTCAGACAAATAATGGTAAATAATTTTATTTATATTATTATATATAATTATTAGGGGTGACAAAAAAAAGCAACCAAACCAAAATTAAAAAAAAAAAAAAAACCGGTTCAAAACGATCGGTTTCGATTCGGTTAAGTTTTTTAGAACAAAAACCGGTTCAAATCGGTTTGACTTGGTTTTTTTCGGTTTGGCTTGGTTTTTTCCGGTTTCGGTTCGGTTTTTTTGGTTTCAGGCTTGTAAAACCAAAACCGAATTGAACCGGTCGGTTTTTAAAAAAATTCCAATCGATTTTTTTCACGGTTTGATTTTTTTGGTTATTTTTTTTGGTTTTTTCAGTTTAATTAGTTTTTTGATATTTTTTCTCACCCATAATAATTATCTTCAATTATTAGAAAGAAAGGAAAACAAAGAAAAAATTAATTAAATGATACATTTATTCACGGTATGATAACTTTGACTTAATAACATTATTTATTTGCAAGCTGTAGCTACAAGGACTTCTTGTCTCTTTAGATTTGGGAATCGCAAGTGCTTCCGAGATGGTAGATGATGTTGATGAAACTGGCTGTCTTTTTCGTCGTTTTGGTAGATACGATGTTGATTTCCCCGACTCCATTTCTATGTTGGCGTTTGTTTCCAACCCCTTGCCGAATGCTATTTGTCTGAAAATGACATCATGCATCTATCGTAAATATTTTTTTTTAAATCCCTTAATTAATTATATTCATATATTTTAGGAGGCTATGGATTTAATTACAAGAAAAAATTGATATTTAAATTCAATTTAAGTTTTAATTAAAAAAAAATTAAGGTTTGAAGGTTGATTTGCAATTTTAAAGAGTTAATTTGGTCAAATCAGAGACTTAATTGCATAAATATTGAAGTTTGATAGGCAATATAGAGACTTCATTGAAGATATCTAAAATCAATGACCAAACTGGAAAAAAAAATATGTGATTGTAGGGGCTGAAATTGATCAAATCAAGGGACAAATTTAAAAAAATTAAAAGTTTGATGGTCAATTAAGAATCCAAATACACAAATCAAAAATCAAAAATCAACAAGCAAGATGAAAATGACGTTAAACTTCGAGGTTGATGATTGAGTTTGTCATGGGTTAAATTGCATGAAATTTAGAGTTTGGGAGACAATTACGGGTGCAATTAAAAGCAAATAGAAAAATAGGAACTAGAATGAAATTTGTCAGATCCTAAAATAAAACCCCTAATTTCTAGAGTTCAACCTAGATGACACATTGTTCAGCCACTGTTTAGCTTCTTTTTCGATAGTTTTTACTGATCGAGTAGGCATTTTCTAGCAAACAAATGTGGCGTTTTCGACCACTTCTAGGGCTGTAACCATCATCATTCAACTTATACACACCCCCTCTATAAATATCAGCTACTACCATCAAAAGTTTACCTCTCATTTTCTTTAACAAACTCTTACATTTCGTACTGTTTTTCAAATTCTAGGATAATCAAGTTGATACTTTCAAACAAATAAATGTAAAACTTTAAATTTTTAAATTGAATTAGGTTCGATCCAAACAAAATGTGTGCTACCAAACTTTTAAATTATTAAGGAACTCCAGTAATTCCGTATCAAATCAAGATGTTGGTTTCCACTCCCAACATATAAAACTTATGCTACATGGTTTAAGAAAAAAAACACTATTAATTACTTTATTCATGGAAAACTCTAATATTATAACAAATCCATCCGTCAAATTAAATAATACTAATAATTATTGAGTAAGATATATTTTTTTTTATTTTCTTGCAAATAAACACAAATTAAAACTTTATTCAAATTGATCACTGTGCAAGTTAGTTTGGCAATTCTTTTGATGTTATCGGATAATTAGAGTATATTTATTTTGACTTTTTTTTATATATTTGTTGTGGGGTACAACTCTTAATTGCAAAAAATATAAAAGTACAAATAATAAATTCATATTTTTACTACTATATTTTTTTGTTTTTATGGATGAATCCTACCACTCAAAACAAACTCACAGCAAAAATAAATATACATTGGATATTTTGCTCCATTACTCTACCTAGGTTGTAAGTAGTTTAGGTATCGTTTAGGAACGCAATGCAAATCATGTTTTATAAAAATTTAATTTTTTTTTTATTAAAAATTAATTTTTTTATATGTTTTGAATTGTTTTGATGTGCTAATTTTAAAAATAATTTTAAAAAAATAAAAAATATTATTTTAATATATTTTAATACAATAAACATTTAAAAAACAACCACAACGTTACTTACTAAAATTTCTTTTCTATCGTTAACATTGTTTCCTTTTGGTAGGTCTTAATGAACAGAACCCCATGAAAAGAACAAAAAGTCAAGGCCGGTAGGTAGAAATAGCCAGTTGGTTTGCAGACCAGATCAAATGTTTCTTCATAGTAGAAAAATTGATGCAAAATTACATGTGCCAATAAATTCAAAAACCAAGCTGTCAATGATAATCCAAGACTAGATTATAAAGTTAAAAAATAAAAATAGATTAAAATATTTATCCCACACACTAAGAGCTCTTAATTTTTTATTTATTTTATTATATGGTAATTGAACTATCTTTAATGAAATGACATCTTAAATATAATCTTATCTATTTAATTATAAAAAAAATCTAATTAAAATTAAATAAATTAAAGAAAGTGAAGGATCATAAAAAATAGCATTTGCTAATAAAAAAAGAATTATTATAATTTTATTTGAAAATAAATCTAAAAATGAAAGGCATTTTATGGAATAATATCACATATAATATTGCAATTATTTTATTTCAATGATTTTTATATAAAACATATAAAAAAATGTCAGATCAGAATTTAATTTGTAAGAAAAAAAATATGTATAGGTGCTTTTAGTGTTTTTTCTTAACATCAAGAAATATTTTAATTACGAAATGAAAATTTGACGCATGTATTTAATAAAATAAATCAAAAATTATAATAAAAAAATACTCATTTATAAAAATAAATGCCAATTATAAATATATTTGATCTCGTGTTGCAGGAAATCATTATTTTTTTTATTTTATTATATGTTAATAATTTATAAACAAAAACCAATAATTTATATTAATAAAAAAAAATTAAAGGAAAAGGGGTTTTATAGTACCCCTCCTCGTATAATACTATTCACTAGAATAATTTTTTTTTTCCTTTCTTTTCTTTTCCTAATCTATATTTTTTTTAATTTCAGTTTCATCTTTCAATATTAGATTTATTTGAAATTATGCTTCATAATTTGTTTTTAATTCATGTTCTATAAAGTTATTCTAAACTCATGACCTAGACTGCGAGTTTATCATATTAACTCGAGTTTTGTTTTTCTTTTCTTAATTGACTTTTCTTCCTCAATTTTATCCTTCAACATTAGGTTAATTGAGAATTAAGCTTCAGATTTTTTTTAGTCAGTGTTTTCTATGAGGTTATTCTCATCTCATGACTCGGATCGCGGGTTTAACAAATTAACTTTGGTTGACTCGAGTCGTTTTTTTGAAATCGATTTTTTTTCAATTTTATCTTTCAACACTATGTTGATTTACTTTCCATTTGTTTTTTATTGGGTTATCACGGTCTTATGACCCAGATTGCGGGTTTGATAGATTAACTTGGGTTGACTAGGATTATTTTTTTAGGTCATTTTTTTAATCGATTTTTTTTAGTTTCATCCTTCAGCATTGGGTTTATTTGAAATTGAGTTTTGTAATTTATTTTGATTTACTTTTTATGGGATTATCATGATCTCATAACTTGATAAGCAAATTGGTAGGTTAACTCTAATTAACCTGAATCAATCCAATATATTGTCATCTCGATGTTTATTTTTTTTAAAAAAACTCATCTTAAATATTTATTTTAAGTCAAACCATGTTTTTATCGGTAATCTGGGTTACCTTAGACTCGCCAAGGTGATCGATTTATATCAGATCAATTCTCACACGGTTTAATTCAGCAATGTCTAGATATTTTTTTATTTGACTTGTAGTGTAGCGTGGGCTAATAATCTAGTCCTATTGAAAAATGATATGTTATATGCCTCTCTTATCTCATTCACTTTATTTTTCATAAAAACATATTTTTTTGTTCTTCGCATGGTATCTAATAAAAAGATCTCAAATAAATTTTTTTAATTAACATATTCTAATTTGCTTGAGTTGTAAGGAAAAACAAAAAAAAAAACAAAATAGATCAGGCGTGTAGGCCTCATTTAATCAAGGTATTTGGCATATAAAGGGAGTCAGGCCTGCAAGCCAGTCCTTATTTTTCTTTAAAAAAAATGTTAAATGACAAATAAATTTTTCTCCACTTTCTATTTAAAAAAGAATTGTAAATAATGCGTCATAAGTTGGTGCAGTTTTCAAATATTGAGAGTTCACCGAAAAATTAGGGGCAGTGGTATTTTCGATCTCAAAACTCACCATTCAACCAATTTTCACCTAAAATCACTCAACAAACACCTTATAAACATAAACAACCTATATATAACATCAAAACAACCACTAATCACTTAAAAACAAAATAAATCAGGCGTGTAGGCCTCATTTAATCAAGGTGTTTGGCATATAAAGGGAGCCAGGCCTGCAAGCCAATCCTTATTTTTCTAAAAAAAATGTTAAATGACAAATGAATTGTTCTCCACTATCTATTTAAAAAAAGAATTGTAAATAACGCGTCATATGTTGGTACAGTTTTCAAATATTGAGAATTCACCGAAAAATTAGGGGCAGTGGTATTTTAGATCTCAAAACTCACTATTCAACCAATTTTCACCTAAAATCACTCAACAAACACCCTATAAACATAAACAACCTATATCTAACATCAAAACAACCACTAATCACTAAAAAACAAAATAGACCAGGCGTGTAGGTCTCATTTAATCAAGGTGTTTGGCATATAAAGGGAGTCAGACTTGCAAGCCAATCCTTATTTTTCTAAAAAAAAATATTAAATGACAAATGAATTGTTCTCCACTCTCTATTTAAAAAAATAATTGTAAATACCACGTCTTATGTTGGTGCAGTTTTCAAATATTAAGAGTTCACTGAAAAATTAGGGACAGTGGTATTTTCGATCTCAAAACTCACTATTCAACTAATTTTCACCTAACACTCAACAAACACCCTATAGACATAAACAATCTATATCTAACATCTAAACAACCACTAATCACTAAAAAAACAAACTAAAATCAACTTAGATTCAAAAACATTCTCATGCCCTAATCTACCTTCTAGGCAAGATAAAAAAAAAAAACCACCTCAATAGAACTTCTCTCATCAAAAGAAATCCAATAACACCAAAATCTATGTGTGTTTGTTTTTACTAAAATCACCTTTATCTTCTCCTATCTTTTGACGACTCTCTCACCTATCAAACCTAGGGAGAAAATAAATAAAATAAAGTTTTGAATCAAAACTAAAATTTTAAAAATTAAAAAGATTATTGAAGAAAAAAAAGGTATGTGGACTAGAAATAATTTTTTTGGCGGAAATTTTAGATTGTCCATGCTATTTTACACTTTATTTTTTTATTTTTCTTTTTTGAAAAAAAATGATCATAAAAGTTTCAATTAAAAAAAAAGAGTTTGAGTATATATATATATATATATATATATATATAAAATACCATCACAATTGTGTGCTTGGATCAACAGCATGTGGGGTTACAGTAAGAACCTCGTGCCTTCTAGTTTATTTTTATAACTATAATTATTATTATTTTCCATGAATAGCAGGAAAGTTGTCTCCTCTGGCACCGTCGGTGGAAATTACTTGTAGAGTCAACGGTCAACATTTTAGGCTCCCATGGTGGAACATTATACGAACTTAAAAATGTAAACAAATTTAGGTAGAGAATAAGACCCTCTCAATTTGCCAGTCTATCTTCTGCGGGGTGCAATGGACCTACCATAATTGCAGCAAGGTCTTGGCTTATTATAAGAAGTCACCGTTTATTTTAAAGAATTAAATTAAAAATTAAAACAAAAAAAACAAAACCAACCTTTACCATGGATTATTTGGATGCCACTCTTCACTTTATAGTTAATAAAAAAAAAATATTTGGTTATTCAAATTCTAATAAGTAGGACAGAAGTTTGAGTGTGTTTAAGATTGTGATAGTGATGATGGTTTAAAGTATTTTTTATTTAGAAAAAAATTAAAATAATTTTTTTTATTTTTTAAAAATTATTTTTGATATCAATATATCAAAATTATCTAAAAATATATAAAAATTTTATTTTAAATAAAAAAAATAATTTGCTCTGTATTTCTAAACAGATATCCAAAACTTATCTAATTAGCCATCACATGCGCGGATTCCTCAGCATGTGATTTGATCTCATAAGATAAGAACAAAACCTTCTCCTTAGGTTTATTACGAGGGGTGCAACCTTCAATTTTGTTATTAATTTTTTATTTACAAGTTAAAAATTCATTCTTATCCCTTTTATCTTTAATCTTTAATGGTTTACTCTACTGCATAATAGCCCATGTAATAAATATTTCATTATTTATTATTTATTATCTCTACAAAGTAGATTAACCCTACTAGGATTTTTTGTTTAGTTTAACGTGGGTGTTCGGGCCAGCTTGTGCGTACCTCGATTAATCCCACGGGTCTTGAAGTTAACGACCATGTAAGCTTCCAGTGGTCATCATATAAGCAACCACAGGGCTCGAATCTGAGACCACAGAGGGAGCAAACCTCTTGGTCTCAAGTTCTTACCACTGGGCCACCACCTATATGGTTTAGTATTTGTTTTTTTAATATTATGATAGTTGTTGTGTTTTTTTAAATTTTTTAAAATTTAATTTTTATATCAACACTTTAAAATAATTTAAAAATATTAAAAAATTAATTTAAAATAATAATTTTTTTCTTTATATTTTTACAAAAAGACTCTCTAAACATAAATTAAAAAAAAAAAACCGAGCCTTATTTCATTGATTTTCTGTAGTAGGAGGTAGGCTTCTTAATTATTGATGTCGACAGGGGTAGGCCTCTTAATTATTATTTTAAAATGTCCCACAATTTTAAAGCTTTCCGCTTTCCAGGATCGTGTAATGATAATCATATCTTTTCCTTGAAAAATAAATATAAAGAACGACCACCTCCTAGAGAAGTTGAAGGGAAAAAGATGACCAGATTGGTCCCTAGCAGCCCACCCGAAGGCCTTCGCAGGGTGTTCTTCTGGTGACTTGGACATGGTGCTTGCTTCAGATAGAGAAATGTCGTGGAGAAGGAAGGCAGGAAATATATAGCATGACGTTTACAAGAACAAGGAGGAGACGTTGCTGTGTAGACTGTAGACAGGTGATGATGTCATTGGTCAGCTAAGGGCATTATTGTCGCTTAAAAATTAAATACCGTTTATTTTTGCGTTTCAAAAGTATTTTTGAAAAAATTTAAAAAAAATTTAAATTAATATTTTTTTATATTTTCAAATCATTTTAATATGCTGATATCAAAATGTCAAGAAAGCGTTGCTTTACGTTTGATCCTATATGCCCAGAGAATGCTATGTGTTCTCCATTTTCGGACCTCGCAAAGAGAACATGTTTTTTCCTCTTACTTTCTCTCTCATTCACGAAGCGAAGAAAGCGGGCATTGCCCGAGTTACCGCTATCCTTGGGGAACGAAGGAACTAACTGATTCAATGATTTCAGAGAGCTATCGAAGGAAAGGGATGCAATCTCCCCCTTGGCTTTTGGAGAGGAGAAGGCAGAGAAAAATGACGAAGATGACCCAAATCAGAGATAGCAAGTCCTCACCAATCAAGCAACAAGAAGATTGAGAAGAAATGGGAGCATATATTTCAAATGTAAAGATGCATGTATATCATCTAAACTTTGAGATATAGAACAATGTGTTTTGCAAAGATTCATAAAAGAAATCCTTGATGGGATCCATCAAAAGGAAAGCCACCTCAAAAAGGCCAAGAATTGAAAATGCTCTTGAAAATCTTTCACTTTTGAAAAAAATTTCCACCTTTTCATTTTCCATCTCTAAGATAGTGCTTCTAACCCTATCTCATTTCAAGTGCGCCTTTGAACCCTCATCCTTAAGGTAGTGCGTCTTCTAACTATGTCTCCTTTCGAGTGCGCCTTTGAGCTCCCATCTCCTGGATAATGCGCCTTCAAGCTCTATCATGACGTCCCTTTAAGACTTTTCATATTTATCTAGGTAGGTCACCCATTACAATAAAATCATTTCTGAAAAATCTTTGTATTTTTGAAAAAAACAAATCTTCGCATTCTTTTTTTCACCATTAAGCAGGTCACCTGAAATAATTTAACCACTTACAAAATTCTTCGCATTACTTTCCCCCTGGGCAGGTCACCCATTACAATGAGACCCTTTCTGAAAAATCTTTGTATTTTTCCACTGGGTAGATCACCCAATACAATGAGACCTCTTCTGAAAAGTCTTCGTATTTTTCCACCTGGATAGGTCAACCATTACAATGAAACACCTTCTGAAATATCTCTGTATTTTTCCACTTAGACAAGTCACCCATTACAACGAGACCCCTTCTAAAAAATCTCTATATTTTTTTCCTGGGCAGGCCACCCATTACAACGAGACCCCTTCTGAAAAATCTTCATACTTTTCTACCTGGATAGGTCACCCATTACAATGAGACCCTTTCTTTGTATTTTTTTCACCTGGGTAGGTCTCCCTTTACAATGAGACTCCTTCTGAAAAATCTTTGTATTTTTTCATCTAGGTAGGTCACCCATTACAATGAGATCCTTTCTGAAAAATCTTCGTATTTTTCCA
>Ga0307515_10005793_pt1 | contig 24938 bp, 17 predicted proteins | sample 17_EM_MG_FD_194513 | JGI IMG/M metagenome (GOLD analysis project Ga0307515, IMG submission 194513) | Populus trichocarpa ectomycorrhiza microbial communities from riparian zone in the Pacific Northwest, United States - 17_EM | ecosystem: Host-associated > Plants > Roots > Unclassified | place... | reverse complement strand
ATAACAAGCTTTTAACCAATATTACTATAACCTACTTAAGTAGTCTTTATTGGTAAGTTACCCTATATAACCAATAAAGCTAGTAGCTAATATTTAGGGTAATAATTTAGTTAAGAAGTTAACGCTTTCTAGGGTCTCTATTAACTATAATAACTAAATAGGCGGCGTTAATATTTATAATTAGCTTTAAAGCTACTATACTACTTAGATTACTACTATATGCATTTAGCTGCCCTTATTCTTCTAGGCGCTTAATATAGCTATAATTAACGCCTATATTATTAGTAAGAAGATCTTTTAAATATTAAGTAGGCCCTTTTTTTAAAACTACCGCCGTTTCCGTATATAATTAGTATAGAATCTCGTTATTATAGGTAGTTGGTAAATAGGCCTAATAAGCAAGATATTGAGCGTCTTCTTTATTAGGGCTTACTAAAATACAAGTAATATTAACCTGGTATTAGGCCTGGCTATAGAAATATTAAAATAAGTTAAAAAACCACCTATATTATTGCTAAAACCCTACTACCTATAATTTGACAGTGTAGGACATGGACTTACCGTTTTATTAAAATTTTTATAAATAAGTAAGCTTATAAGGGCCTACTAAGGTGCTAAATATATAGATAGTAGGAGGTAAAGAAGCTTATAATAAAGATAAGGCGAATAGTATATAAATATAAGGTTTATAGGCTTCCTCTATACCTTTAGTGCTTTAATAACTTCTATTTAGTAGGCGACAACTAGGTAACTATTTTAAGCTCTCTACTTCCTTATGCCCCTAATATTAAGACTTTAAAGCTAATTAAGCCTTTAGTGCAGCGTCCTACTTAGCCTCCATTAAGTCCTTCTCTACTACCTTTAATTAATCCTCTATACTAAATAACCGCTAACTAAACCGTTTAATAACCTATAGCACTTAATATATCTTATTTGATGTATACTATATGTCCTCCCTTACTGTATAGACGCTCTTATAAGGCGTAAATAGGACCTAAATAACTAGATAGCCGCGAAGATCTTATTATAGACCTAGATACTACTATAACTAGAGCACCATAACCCTTAAATATAGGAAGAACTAAGTACTAAACCTCTAAGCGCTAAAATATGTCCCGTTAACCCTATAGAATTTAACCTTATTAATAAACTACTATAAGTAAACTATATGGGCCCTTCTCTATAGGAGTACCGCGAAAAGGTAAAGGACATTACTAGCCTATAGTCCCTTGAAAATAGATTGCTTAAGCACTATAAACAGCTAGTAGTAGCAGAGGAATAGAATTTATAAACTTAGCTTATCGCCAAAGTATATACTTAGGTCTCTATAGCCTACCCTAAAAAAATAAGACCTGTAAGATTATTAGTAAACGTTACTACTAGCCTAGAATAGTTATAGATATTAACCGTTATGTGCGGAACTATAACAACTACTATAGATCTATAATTCTATAAGATAAGGTCCTAGAATTATTAAAACCTCTCCTAATACCTAACCGCCCCTAGCAGTATATCTTTATAGACTTTTATAAGCTACCTATAGACCATAACAGTTATAATATAGTTATAATTTTAGTTAACCACTTTAGTAAGCGCCCGTTTTTAATTCCCTATTATAAGAATATTAATGTTAAAGAAGCGGCCTAACTATATATCTATTACGTCTACCGTATTTACGGACTACTAAATACTATTATATCTAACTATAGGCTGTAATTTATATTAGCCTTTTAGAACGAGTTTACCTAGGTCCTAAGTATTAGGCTGAAGCTCTTTATAGTATACTATTTCTAGGTAAACGGCTAGATAGAGATTATAAATTAATATTTAGATTAGAGACTCTAGCTATAGGGCAGTATTGCTAGGGTATATAGTAGGGAGCAGGCAAGCCGAGCATGAGTTATATAGGGAGTCGATAAAAGAGGACGATATAGTAAAGAGGGTAGGCAATAGCCTAGGTACAGAGAGAGACGAATTAATAAAGAGGGAAGGGCTATAAGCCTAAGGTGCTTATAAGGAGGTACTAAGCCTAGCTGAAGGCTAGGCCTTGGCTACCCCTTAGAGCTCCTAGGCAATGCAACTAAGTAAGGGCCAAAATAACCCTTACACTGGCCTTTTATTAACTACTTTTAGAATAATTAGGCTAAACTGCTACCCTTAATAGACTATACCCAAGCAACCTTACCCTATAACTCTACTAGATTTGCCCCTATTTAACTAGAAATAAGCTACTTACCCTATATAAGCTTTAACTGGGAAAGACTAAAGGGACCCCAGACTATACGCGAGAAACTATCCTATAAGGAAGCCTAGTAGTACACTAAGCGCTTAGAAGAAGCCTAAACGGTAGCCTGTATAAATCTAGGAAAAGTCTAGAAATTAATAAAATAGTAAGTAAATAAGCATCGGCATGAGCCTAACTTTACTATAAGTAATAGGGTCTAGGTTATAATAAGGAACTAAAAGATAGAACGGCCTAGCCATAAGCTAGACTATTAAATAGTAGGACTATTCCTTGCACTAATAACTGCGTCTAATAAATTGTAGCCCGTGCGCATCAATTAAAAGGCCTGCTTAAAGGGAAATGTTAGGGAAGTATTAAACGTGCGCGGGCGTAATATAAAGTACCTAGAATTTCTCGCACGGGCTACTTATTATTAGCAGTCATTAGTGCAAGGGATATAAGGTTCTTAAGAAGATAGGCAACTTATATAAAGTAAGGCTCCTAGAGTCAATTAAGGTCCACCCTATTTTCTCGCCGAATAAGCTATAGAAAGCCGCAAACGACTTATTACCTAGACAAAAGAACAAACCTTCCCTACCGATTTAAGTTAATAGCAATAATAAATAGAAAATTAAAGAAATACTAGCCTATAAGCTAGTAAGAAGAACACTAAAGTACTATATAAGTTAGAAAGGCTATAACCTAGATCCTACCTAGTACCCTATATAGAACTTTATTAGTAGCCCCTATAAGCTTTAAAAATTCTATAGCCGTTATCCTAGTAAACTAGAACCCCTAAAGTACCTAAATAAGTAGATAAAGTGCTAGTATAGTAAAGACGATAAGCTACTAAAAGAACACAAAGATAAGAATACCCTATAGGTATAATATGGACGCATAAAGCCTAAGGGCAGGCTTTACTAAATAGGGGGTAATGTTACGGCACTGGCAGAGAACGGCAGAATTTAGTTGGCAGAACTTGGCAAAACTTGCGGTCACGTGACCAGAGGACCGCATAAAAGAACCCTACCTTAACCAGCGCTGCTCTTCTTCTCCTTTCCTTTCTCTAGCTTTAGATCCTCGTTTATAGACAATCCAATCGTACAGGCTTGCACGCGTCCTTGCTATGCTCATGCCTCGATAGACTAAGTCACTAACACTTATAATTAACGAGAGGGTTATTAGAATAAGAAGTAGTGCAATTATTTACTATAGTAAGGAAGCTTTAGAAGGACCAATATATATATTATAAAGTCGGACTAAAGCTTACCTCTACTAATTACTCTACTAAGCCTTCTAAAACTAAACTCTATATATGCATACTTAATGTCACTAGCAGCGTAGAAGAGAAGTACGAAGACTTTACTAACTTAAAGCCTATTTTAATCTAAGATATAGCGCTATAATAGTAGCTTAATCTAACTTATAGAGCCGACTACCTACGACTCTTAAATAGCAATTAATATATTATCTATACCATTAATACCGGCAGAGGCTAAGCGAGTCTCTTACGATACACAGCGAATAACCCCATGGGACCGTATATTATTAGGGAGTACGAATATTAAACGTACGGAATGCTTAAAGAGCTAGCTACTAAGTAATATTACCGCCAGGGGGAGGCCTATGGCAACGAATCTAGTGCGAGAGGCTTCTGAGCTCTTGGCCCAATCTAGAGAGCAGCCGACATCTACTACACCACGCCAAGGATCACGAAGGTGACGATAGTGGTGAGAGTAGTCGCGAGAGAGTAGCTATTTTGAAGCTCTACCAGAGCCCAGGGGCGTGGAGCCTACTTTCAATTAAAACACCATGCCAAGACTGTTCTATATTCAATATCAATATCAATACGGCCTTATACCAATGTTGAATATTGATAAAAGCACTGGAAACAGTTTCTTTGTTCCTAGCTCTCAAATCTCTCTTACTCAACTTATCATGAACAGGAATTGAAGTTCGTAAGATACATAACCTCGACCACCTTCTCGTCAAGCATTATTAGTAGAAGTTTACGGTACAAATACCAGTAAGGAAGGACGGCATCCAGAGGTTTATGTTGACCTCAGGTCTGCAGTAAGCTGTAGGCACAGTTCTAAATTAAATTTGGTCAGTTGTCGCTCCAATTCTCTGATCCTCTCCTCGCTCTATACACTCCGCAACCCCATCCTTATACTCTTTCATTTCTACTATTCGCCCTTTGTCTGTACTGTTTCAACGTCACTAGTAATTGGTTACTATAGTACAGTGTAATATACATAGAAACTGAAGTGTTTTGCCGGCAGTGACGATATAATCTTCTGGTTTCCTGCTGAACATAAGCAGATGCTTTGTCGTGATCTTAGTCTTGATGTTTTCTCCGAGTGCGCCTTTGCTGGAGCGGCAGAGCTCGGTTGACTTTGAGATTAGCTTGTCGCTGAGATTGACAATCCCAACGATATTTTCGATGAGGCCGACAGCAGCAAGAATTTCCATTCCAGGTAGAGAAAGGGAAAGCTTTCCATTGTCTTCGAGATCAAGGGATATGCGGCCTTTCTCGGAAAGTTTTCGCGGTGATGGAGAGTGCGAGGGTCAGACATCGGTAGAGCAAAGGCTCGCAGACTCGAGAGGCTCGGGAACACCGGGTTGGGCATTCTCCTGAGATCAGTGTGTTCGACAGGCAATCAATCGCAGGCAGGGACCCCCGGTTGCGATTGATTGGCCAAAATCCTGGTTGCGATTGATCGACTGATGAGAATTAGCTGATTGATTGAAATGATTGCGATTGATTGCCAAGAATTACCCAATTGGGTAGTCCGTGATAGAGAATCTGGGTACTAGATATTTTTTTAGCAGAGCTTCGCCTTATGTAGTAAATGTACACTCTAAAAATAAGTCCTCCCTATACTCCTTATTTATCCTTATCCTTTTCTAAATGCCCTTTATTTAACCAGCTCTTCTAAAGCTCTAGCGCCTTAATCGTCTCATCAGCTAGGCAGTTCCGGTCGTTAGTAATTATGTCGTTGGCAGAGCTAAACTTACACTCGCACTTAGAGCTTATCGCCGGTATAAAAAAGAGGTCCATTGCTATATAATAGAGGATTAGATAGACGTACTTAATACCTTGCTAATAAGCCAGCAGGTTAACAATATATTATTTAGCTTTAGTGGGGGTATCTTTAGTAAAGCGCTTAAGTTTAGATTTAAGTCTTTAACGCTTATAAGCTCTATATTTACTAGTAAGCATACCATAAAAGTTAAAGCCTTCTTCGCCCAATAACGACGAATCTAAATTACGACGCTTCTTATATATAAGCCGCTTAGGAGTAACCGGCTTATTATTCTCCTTATTCTCTAACTGCGCATACTTCTCCTTATACTACTTATATAACGTAATAACATCTTTCTTACATTATAATTGCTATACAGCCTTACTAGCCCACTCCTATTTAAAGTAGTTAAACTTATAGGCTAAGTAGAGGACAATTGCTGCTTAGTAGATAAGTGTTTAGTTAGTAAGGCTAAAATATTTAATAAGCTTTATATATGCGTAATAAACTCCTACTTTATAGTACTCTAAGTACTCCACCAGCAACGTCTTAATCTTATTATTAGCTCGTTATAGGACCTTAAATATATAGTTTATACTTTAAAGGACCTCCTAAACTACACTATAAGAGCCCTTAAAGCCTCTAGTGTTTGCGTTACCTTATAGTTTATTAATAAGAGTCTTAAAAGGCTTAAGAAGTTGCTTAAACTTCTTTAACGTCTTAAAGTCCTTATTTATAAGAAAGTCCTGCGAGAAATTATACGCATCTTTATCGGCAGGCTTAACCTAGCAGATTTAATAGAGTTTAATAGGGTTCTAAAGTTCAAGTACTATTAGACGTAAGAAGTTAGCAAAAGTCTATTTTTAAGCAATTTAACGGCAAGAGGCTAAGCGTTATTACTATTAAATTCCATTAAATCTACTAGCGAAGGGGTAAGCTATAGGCTATATCTACGCGCGCTAAAGGTAGTTTAACAATATAATAAGGTAGTGGAGAATAGTAGAGGTTAAGCAGAATATTTGGCAACGACTAAACTCTATATAAAACCCCACCTAAAAGGAAGCAATTGCATTAGAATATACCTCTCTTAATTATTATATATACAGCGTTCCAGTATACTCTACCGTCTTTTAAAAGTTCTAGATAGAAGACTTTCTTATTGCCTTTCTTATAGTTAGTCTAGTAGTTCTAAAAGGCCATTTACCGCTAATTAGTTCGTCCAATATACACCATAATTATCTTTACTCTGCTAATTAGCCCTATCTTGCTCTAAATTCGGAAGATATTATTAGCACCTACACTAGCAATTTGCTTTTAAAGCTTGCTTACGCCTTTACTAAAGAGCGCGGCCTTAATAATAAGGTTAATAATATATCCAGCGCACCAAAGTCAAGCCTATTTTGGATCTATAGTTAAAAATATTATTATAATTATTTCCATAAGCTTATTATTATCTTTAGCGTTATCTATTATAAAGGCGCTAATATTGTCCTTTATATAATATTTTATAATCACGTCTACAATTAATTACGCGACGTTAGAGCTAGTATAGGAGCCGATTAATTAAGGGAGGCCAATAAGGGTAGTAGAAAGGTTGCCTTCAGTAGCTAATTTAGGTAAGCGATAACTTATTAATATAGAAGTTAAACTTACTAATCCAGTAAGTAACAACGCTAATGTAATTGCGCTTATTTCCTCCCGTTTAAAGGTCGCTGCTAATATTAACCTTACTAATACTCTCCCTTAGAAGGCCTTTAATTACAAGCCGTTGCTTAGGTAGAGCTTTAAGCACCCATTTACTAATAGTGCTAGCTAAAGTAGTAGCTAAATAAGGTGCAGTAAGTAGCTTTTTAAGCCATAAGCTGCATACCTGCTAAAAGGTTATATTATTAGCAATAATCTAATTTATATAGTTCTGATTATATTTCTCGCTATTAAATGGTGTTTAAGAGTTCGCTGCTTTAGATTTAGTAATAGGCTTTAGAGTTGCGGTAACGGCAACTTTAAAAGGGCTGCCTGGTAAAGACGTTAATAATTTAACGTTTTCGCTATCTCGTGTAATAGTAATATTATGCTATTTTCTTATATGCCTTGCTACTCTAGTAATACTTTCTAATAGATACACGCCCTCCTAGTATTGTTTAGAGATATAGTAGAGCTTGTAAACCCACCAGCACCTACCCTCTTTATCCTTAATATCTGCACTATGCCTATAGATTAGTAAGGGTATAAAACCAGTATTAACGTGCCGCTTGTGCCTAGCTTAATAGTAAGGTTCTTTTAATAGGTTTAAATTATAGCGAAGCTCGTCCCACTTAATCGTAAAGATATAAGAAGCTATAGCGTTACCCGGTTATATATTTAATGGAGTTAGTTAAGGTAGAGTAGGTATTTCGGGCACCTTACTACCCTATAATTTAGGCGCGTCGTTAATTAGAATAGGGGAATTACGCGTTAATAGTGTCAAATTTAATAATAATAAAGACGGTAAGGGTAAGGGCAAGGTTTTAGGCCTTCGTTTAGCTCGTTAGAAGGGGTTAAGAGGCATAGTATTAGAGGTAGTTAAGGTGATGGAGGTTAGAAGATAATTAAGAAAACTCTATAGGGACAGGCGCAAGCAAATATAACTAATAAAACGCGTTTTAGTGGTAGACTACGCTAAACCTGTTGATCTTGGCGTATTTAATTGCTGTATTCCCAAGCAATCTAATTAGATTAATACTGCACACCTTATTAAAATCGTATACCTTAACACCAAAAGTCTATTACGAACCACCCCTCCGTTAGTAAGATTTTATATCAATCAATCGCAGGCGCTTGATAACAATTCCTGGTTGCGATTGATTACTTGATGACAATTCCTGGTTGCAATTGATTGCTTATTAATCAATCAATCGCAGGCGCGCTCGTCGAGCGGCTTGCCTGTCGAACACACTGCCTGAGATACCTTTTTAGCAGCCTCCAACTGAGTTCGCTTGTCCTGAAGTTTTTTTGCGAACGGATGTAATTTTCCCAGTCCCTGCCCACCAATCGTTTTCACAGCTTGCTCAAGCTCAGCGACTCTATAAATGGCATCGTCGATCTTGCCATGCAGCTCATAGCATTGTGCCAAGTGCCACAACGCAAAAATTCGATCAGGGTGATCGCCATCCTCTCGGGCTGCACTCACATATCGCTGTTTCTCAATGACCTTGGTGAACACCTCTTCTGCTTCGTCATATCGTTTCTGGAGAACAAGCACCTGTGCCAAATTCGCTTTTCCAGTCAGCGTGCCGAAATGATTCTCCCCGAGGCTTCTTTCTGCAATCGGTATAGCTTCGCGAAACAAGTTCTCTGCTTCCCCGGTATTGCCACGAGCACTTTCGACTCTGGCAAGGTTACAAATCGCCAGCAGAGTGAAAGGCTGTTCCTTACCGAGTCTTTTCCTACGTTGGTCGCGCACTTCCAGCATGAGCTCACGTGCGTCGTCCAACAGCTCTTCTCCGCAGTCCAAATATGACGTGGCGAGATCTTCCATCGCAACCAGAGTTTGCAGGTGCGTGGGACCCAGTACCCTTTTCATCCCCTCCATAGCCTCCGTATGGATTTCTTTTGCTTCCTCGTAGCGGAAATATCTCCATAAAACTCCGCCTAAATTACCCATAGCAATGAAGATATCTTCTTGGTTTGTGGGTGGCGTTTTTTTCATTCCCTCAATGGCCTTTTCGTGGAGTTCGAGCGCCTCCTTGAATCTGCCCTGGAAGCACCGACTCGAACCCAGGATATCCATGATTTTGTGAGTCCTGGGGTGATCTGGACCCAAGGACCTCATGCAAGCCTGAAAAACTTGATATTGTAGCTCTGCTGCTTCGTTGGCACGAGCTTGACTCCAATATGTCGCAGATAAGAACAACATTGCATCCATGGTAAGGGGATGATCGGTGCCCAACATCCCGCAAACGAAGTTCTTGACCGCCAGCTGCAGTTCTTCTGCTTCTCTCCAAAGACCACATTCAAAGTATACGCGGCTGAATTTCGCATGTTCCAGCGCCTGTCGTCGCCCAAAGTTCGTTTTGAGCGCTGGAAACCAAGCCAATGATGAGCTTCGCGATTTCTGATTTTCTTTAATCCTGGTGTTGATACTCGTTTCGCACTTTCGGACATAGTTCACATGAGGCAAAAGACTTCTTCGCATCGCTTCGTCCTTTTCTAAAGACCCATGTGGTGGTAGAAGGATGCACTGTGCTAGCGTGGTTTTTGCAGCTTGACACCAGAGGGCCTGCTCTGCTATGGTCATCTCGGGTCTCTCTCGCACCCATGTATGCACCAGTGGGTGCATAGAGTAGTTGTCGGTTGTTTCCTGATGAGTTATTAGCGACATTTGCGAGAGCACCTTCAGTGCATGGCGAAGGCGTAGTTCAAGGTCGCCAAACGACGATAAGGGCTCAGATTCGCGCAGAAGAGCTGGAAGAATAGGAGGACTGCGGTCTCTGGAAACGAACTCCAATATAGCGAGCGCTCTCTCCTTGAGATATTCTGCCGGTGTTTTGGGTCTTGAGACCGTCTTGATGCGGTCTTGTTCTTGCATGTCTTTCTTTTGCTGCTCTCGCTCAACTTGAGGGTTCATTGCTGCAGTAATTAGGACATCAACACGGATATTCTCAGAGTGGAGGCAGGAGAACATTTTAAGAAGCTGGATTGCATCGATGGATTCCTCCGTGTTTGACTCTTCGAGACTTTTCAGGTTGATTTCGTAGCTTGAATAAACGTTCATATTTTCTCGCTCATCCCCTCGATATCCAGAGTTCCTTCTAGCTTGACGGATTCTCTGCCAACTCTTGTGGTAATACTCAATGTAATTTGCCAAAGTGCATAAGCCATTCATGATTGTCTTGCCTGCATGAACCAAAGCGAGTGGCAAGAAACCTAGGGCATCTGCAATACGTTCCGCTGATTTTCTTGTCGAGATGTCCCAAGGACTTGGCTTGCCAGCTGCTTTCAAGAGCAGGTCGTTCGCCTCATTAACTGCCAATTGTTCGAAACGATATGATTGTGAGCCAACTGTTCCATGGACCTTATATGCTGGGACACGTGTGGTGACCAGAATGCAACCTCGTTCGCCATTTGGGAAGTAACTCTCAAGGGGATAAGAAGAGTCATCCGCATTGTCAATAAGTAGTAGCCAGCGCTCTTCTAGACTCGAAAGCCATTCTTTAGCTGCGCGCTGATTCGATCCTTCACTCGGCTCAACGCCCCCAATTTTGGCAATTTTTGAGAATGAATGTTCGGCGGTTTGTGGGGAGCTTGCGTCGATGCAAAATATGCCCCAGAAACTAGAGGCCTGTCAGAGATGTGAAGGTCAGAAAACAAGGAAGTTGCGCCTGCTCACTTGTTTCGGTTATCCTGAGCAAATTTGCAACAGAATTGTGTCTTTCCCGAGCCACCTAGCCCATATACGATGAAGCGTCTTTGGACATTCCTAGGCTCCTTCGAGATCTCGAAGACATCGAAGGCGTTTTGTAGATCCTCCAGCAATGAATGCCGGCCAGTATATATGCTGCTGACAGTCTGCGGAATATCAAAATGTTTATTAACGGACACCAGTGAGGCCACCGCAGTCGCAGGCTTGATGGCGTCAAGAAACTGCGACTCGTTAGGGATCGATATGATAATAGGGTGGATATCGTTAACGTACGTGGTCACCATTAGGTGTTGCAAGCCTCGGGCGCAAAGAAGCAATCTGAGATTGTAATTCGAAGCCTAGCAGTTGGACATTTTGAGATAAATGGCCAAGCGACAGGCTGGTCGAGTCCTGCGAGCTACGGGTGTAAGAGCTACAAGAGATCAGCGCAAGTCAAGAGCTTTGTAGAACCGCTCGACGCACAGGTTCAAGGCGGTCAATAACACTTGGAGACTGTTCCTGTAGTTCATCAATTGGAGGCGTAGGTCTTTAAATTCATCGATCTTCTTGTCCTTTCTAAGTGTCTTTTTGATAGCATCGAGAGACTTCGAGGACCTTCCTTTACCGACTATCTCCTGCACCACAACCTCTAGTTGTTCGACAGTGGCCTGGCAATCCCTCAACAATGTCCCCACGTTCCGCCAAAGGCTTTCGACTCGTTTCGAATCCGCCGGAGGTGGGTCTGGGATCCTCGAGTGTTCGGCTTTGAATGCGTCATCTATCGACGTGTTGACTGAGATGAGGGCGTCAATCTCATGGGTTAGTGCGGCGATATCTTCATCGATCTTCCCGGCTGAGTCGTGAACGTGCTTAAGGTAGCTACCACAGCGCCACAAGACATCAAGTAGGCTAGTGGTGCCCGTGAGGATGGAGAAGGGGTCCATCAGTTGTTTTGCGACCGTCAACTAGGACGCATCGTCGAGCGAAAACATACCTAGGTATATAACACAGCAGGTATGGCATCGTGATAGAGGATTGCGTAAGAGTAGCCTAGCGGTTTAAGGTGGATTTCAGCCTTGCCCTGCCGAGGTCGAGTAGTTCAGAATTACACGACACACGAGTACTAAGGGGTTTTTCGATGCTCTGTAACCGGTGAGTCTCGCATGTCCCAATCAGAGCTTGGTGTTTCAGCCGCCAATCCCAAGCGCCCTCGGCTTTGCCGCTGTGCCGCAAGTCACAGGCTATCTGATTACGCTTCAGGGCGAGACCCAATGAACCGTTGCTCTGGTTAAGCCTGAACTTGAAGCCGAAGGCAACAGGGCAACAAGCAATCCATGGATAGCCAAGAAGCGGGCCAAGCCCCAGTATGCATTGTGCTGTTGGGGTCCTAAGCCATCACCACGTCGCGGCCTTCTTGAAATTCATACATCAACCTGCATCTTAGGCGTCAATTCATCCTTCTCGCAATCTGTTCCTGTACCACGATCATGGATTGGTTAACTATCACAGGCGAGGCTAGCTTGACTCCACGTCTCGTTTTTGCGACGCTTGCCGCAGGCTATTTAATCTTTTTTTATTTTCAGAGAAGACGCCAGTTCCAAGTGCGTGATCAAAAGATTGTTCCTTTCTCCTTTCCAGTGGCTCACTTTGCGAAGGCAGATAAAGCATTTGGCGAGCAACATGGTTGTTTGCCCATGGAAACAAAATTACCATATAAATGGCCTTTCGCACTCGATATCCTAAAGCGGCAATATGACGCCCTCCCATCTCAACGTCTTTTGGCCTTCCAGTCGCAGTATTTTGACAAGATGGGACCGAACATGCTAGTTATGCTGTTTGGGCAGGTGGGATATATGACCACGGACCCCAAGAACATAGAATCGATCCTGTCTACACACTTCGAAGGTTTACTTTGGCCCAATCTCAATTGGCTTTACAGTTTAGTAGAAGCTTATCCTTGCGGCAGACTGGGGCCTTGGGTCCCGCCGTGGCGGTCTCTATCCTTTACTTGGAGAAGGTATCTTTACACAAGATGGACGACCATGGAAACACTCCCGCGAACTTCTCCGCCGCCAGTTCGCGCGAATCCAATATCAGAACCTGAAGGTATTCGATGAGCATGTCAACGATCTGATTGCTGGGCTCTCTTCCTCGGGTGATGGCATTGTGGATTTACAGCCATACTTCTTTCGCTTTACTCTTGCCACAACCACTGATCTCATCTTCGGAGAGCCAGTACGGACTCTGGGTGACGATGTCCAAGACACTTTCTCTAACAATTTCGACTATGCATCGTTAATTTCCGCAATCAGGCTACGGCTTGCAGATTTTCATTGGCTCTATAATACGAAGAAGTTTAAGAATGCTTGTGGAGTGATTAAGAAGTATGCCAATCACTTTGTTTCTCAAGCCTTGGAAGACAAGAAGAAACACGGCGAGGATGCTACCTCTGGAAGGCATGCATTCATCCTTGATCTCTATGAAGACCTCAAGGACCCGGCCTTGGTGCGAGATCAGCTCGTGAATGTTCTTATTGCTGGCAGGGATACCACAGCTTGTCTCATGACATGGACGTTGTAGGTATAGAGCCCTTTCAAGTGTACCTGACTAACAGATGATACTTCATAGCTATCTCCTCGTCCGCCATCCAGCAGTTCTGGATCGTCTTCGCAGGGAGATATCCGCCGTTATCCCAGAAACCGAAGATCTAACCCGATCTCACATAGCTAAGATCTCCTACCTCAAATGTGTCCTTAATGAAAGTCAGTAAATCTCATACACCCTTCCCTGCCAAACTCAGTCTTCCTCTTCCTCTTGCCCCATCTTCCTCGCCGCCTTCCTGCTGACCCCTGCTTTCTCTTCATAGCCCTTCGACTCTACCCTCAACTCCCAGTAAACGTACGAGTGGCCCTAAAAACCACTTTTCTGCCCTCGGGTGGCGGCCCCACCGGCACGGCTCCCGTGTTAATCCGTCAAGGCACTGGTGTCGGCTATTCGGTCTACCATATGCACCGCATGGCTTCTCTCTATGGTCCTAACGCAAACGAATTCCACCCCGAACGCTGGGAAAACACTGATCTGGAAAAAAAGGTCGGGTGGGGTTTTATGCCTTTTCATGGTGGCCCGAGAATATGTCTCGGTAGTAAGTTATTCCAACCTTGAGTACGATACTACCGGAAAAGTATGATACTGATCAATCATAGAGGATTTTGCGCTCATGGAAGCATCCTATGGAATCGTGAAAATCATCCAGACGTTCCCCAATCTAAGATTACCTCCTGAAATTCAAAAGGAAAAGACAGGACAGGAGAAACAGAATCTCACAATCGTTGTGGCAAGTGCAGATGGCTGTAAAGTTTTGCTCCATTGAGCACTACCGCAGCTTCGTGGGCTTATCAAAGGTGGACGCCAACTGAGTTGTCGTTTCAACTTCTTCTTCTCTCGGAATCCATTGACGGTGCTCAGACAGGTTTGGTTTGGTTTGATGAGTAGGCAGGTAGAACAGAGTGAACGGACGCGACCAGAGGAGAAATCTTGTAGCAAGAGAGATAATGGCGCCTCCTCTACACCCAATACCTTCGGGGACGCCATGTCATAACGCGGATGTAGCTTGGGAGGGGTCCAATTTGGGACCCCTTGGGGACCCCAAACGCGGCCCTTGTGATTGTCGTGTAGAGTTATGATAGTGAGGCCGTAACAGGCATGATTGGTTAATGACATGGAGGAGCAGGAACGTGACTGTGCAGCCCGAGCGAGACCTGAGCAGATGGTGAGCCGAGACTAGCAGAGGGCGCTTGGCGCTTCATCTCGGTAAGCCAAGACAAGTAAATCTCGCTAGTACTTAACTAGTATACTTTACAGGCGGATTAGGGCTAGTGCTACGCTGCGGATCTTTAACCTTAGCTTACGGACCGATTGAAAATCCGCACCAACGGAATCACGTCTGAGCTTGCTGAGGTAAAGGCCTCCATTTTTGGAAGCAAACCTCGCAAGAAATGGAGGCCTCTAAGCTAATCTAATATGGTTTATGAAGAAACTCGTGCATTATCCGCACAGGATATCAATCGTCTTTAAAACTAAGCGCGACTTTTTAGACCATGTTGTATTAAATTATTCTATTGAGCGTAAGAGTTTTACAAAGGGTTTGGCTAAGGTTTAGCGTTTTATTTTGCATTGCATTATTTACTGTCATTGTTCCCTTTCTTCTATGGCTAGGGGAAAGGGGCGAGAAATTAAGGGTCTTCATGTCTGCGTGCAACTTTAGAACTGGGCATGTATATTCGCGGGAAAACTCAAATATCAGGTGTATAGTACAGTATACACAAGTACATATAAACAGAAATGCATCGCTCAGTAAATCCCGTCCCAACCAAAACATGTCTACAATGCTTTGATAACTGCGTTAGCATACTCGTAAGTCTTCGCCTTACCGCCCAGATCGCCGGTGATAGTCTGCAATTGAAACTGTTAGCACTAATAATGTGAAATTTCAAGAGGTTTACATACCTTGCCCTCTCCGAGCACCTTGAAAATAGCTTTTTGAATCTTATCCGCGTGCTCATTCAAACCCATGTGCTGCAGCATCATGATACTACTCAGAAGCAGCGCAGTGGGGTTTGCCAGACTTTTGCCAGCAATGTCTGGTGCAGAACCGTGCACAGCCTCGAAGATGGAGCATTCGTCACCGATATTCCCAGAAGGGGTAAGACCGAGACCGCCGATTAGACCAGCGCACATGTCGGATAGAATATCACCATACAAGTTAGGCATAACAAGTACCTTGTCGTTATATGGAGTAGGGTCTGTAACCATCTTTAGGCAAGTATTGTCCAGGAGCTCAGCGTCGAATTCAACGTTCGGGAAGTCCTTAGCAACCTTTCGTGCCGTGCTCAGGAAAAGACCGTCGGACATCTTCATGATGGTGGCCTTGTGGACTGCTCGAACTTTCCTCCTTCCAACGTCTTCAGCATACTGGAAGGCGAAACGAAGGACGCGTTCTGAAGCTTCTCTCGTGATCAGTTTGATACTCTGAACGACTCCATCGACCACAACGTGTTCAATGCCTGAGTATTCTCCCTCAGTGTTTTCTCGAATGAGAACAGTGTCGACGCCGTCATAAGGGGTCTTGTATCCGGCGATTGACTTGCAGGGACGCACGTTGGCGAATAGGTTGAATGTTCGTCGAAGGGTCAAGTTGAGGGAGACATGGCCTTTGCCTACAGGTGTCTGCCAAATGTGAGTGTGGGGCGGGATTGGGAACAATGGAGACATCATACAGCCAGAGGGCCTTTCAAAGCCACATAGTTCTTCGTAACGCTTTCAATTGCCTCGTCTGGAATGACGGTCCTTCCATCCTTCAGCCTTGGTGTAACGTCGACTGGTTCCCATTTGATAGGTGCCTTGATGCTATTAGCTATTGAGAATCTCCCTAATGCTCAGCTATCCTCACTCCTGCAGCAGCAAAGATATCCTTGACGGACTGGGAGATTTCAGGCCCGATACCGTCTCCCTCGATAAGCGTAACTGTGTATAAACCCTATAGCGGGGTAGCCTCGTCAGCGGTTTCCCGTAGTCTAATCGAGTCGCAAGACATGTAATTTCGGGCTTTTGGTGACAACAGCGTGCAATTACGATGGTTGTAGTGGTAGCTTACGTCGTTGCCTTTGGTGCCTTTAAACTTGGCGACCTTGTCTTTGGTGGGCACAGAGTAGAAGCGCGATTGGGGCTACAGTAGGCAGAGAGTTAGTTTCTACAGACCAGAAAGTGCAGTACAACATAGATCGTACATGTTTCAGGCACTAATTGCAAAATAACTCACCTGTACTAGTGCTGGTACCAATCGCTGTGTTGCGTTCACCCGGCGGAAGCATTGTCGCGCGGGCGCGGCGAAAGAGCGAGAAGCCAGCATCATGAAGATTGTTTTCAAAGACTAGTAGTTAATTGCTGCAGTAGATTGACTGCAGCAGGAGTAATGCGCCGCTGGTTGGAGTGGGGGAGGTTGTTATAGAGAAGCGGATAAGTTTGAAAAGCAAGCTCTGCTCGGACCCTGATTACCCAATTGTGCATTGCCGCCAAGCGTTCGGCACGGTTTAACGGCGATCGAGCACATGGCTCACCAGAGCACATAGGCCTCCTAGCAATTACTGCTGTTGCCAGGTGTTACGTCTAGGAATAGGGGAGTGTGAATACAATTGCTGGCTGTCCCGACCAACGCCCTAACAATCCCATTATCCAGCTGGGTAATGGGAAAGAGTAACTAAAAGTTTAGGATAAATACCGCAATTAGAAAGTTACATAAAAAAATTGTCATTATAGTTTCACAGCTCATGTCATAAGGGTGCCTCTTCCTATTTTTAGCATGGTAAATACTTATGGCGGTTGTCTTTGGGCATACGAAATAAATGCCGGGAATTTATTTGCCAAGCATTCTGGGTGGTCTCATGTGAAACTGAGTATACGTTCATTTGTAACCACTATAGAGTACTCTCACAACTCCACCATGCCACACCAGCACTCGTAAATTGGCCGTGTATAAATTCCGATCCACCATGGCAAATACCACTGAAACCACACTGCTGAACCACTATAACGTAACCACACTCTTCCCCTCCGAATGGCCCGCCGAAAAGGACGTGAGCTCCGACGATGATGACGATGAACTTCCAAAGACCAGCACTCCCAACCCTCCCCGGCGATCCAAATCGCGGTTTTCAGTGCTCGAGCGCAGTAGGAGCTATCGTAGAAACCTGCCTGGAGCGGAGAAGACCAGGGACGGTCTAGAGAACCTCGTGCAGAAGGATGAGCCAGATCCGCTAGGGGCGTCCTCAAGTGTCGTACAGATTCTCCGGGCGCGAGGACTCCCCGTGGAGGATGACATGAAGCTGAGTAGGTCTATCCACAGGCTATTTAGTAGCGTTTTCTGATTCTCGAAGGAAACCGCTTCCTTCTATCATCGACAACGTTCTCCCCCGCGCTGTTCCTCTCACAAGTCCACAATAACGCATCAACCGACTCCCTTCTCCAAGGCTTAGATTTCCTCTCACGGTCAATCGAGAAGAAATCGGCTTCCCTCAAGGTTCTTGTAGAATCTAACTTCGAGCGCTTTGTTCGAGCAAAGGCGACAATCGACAATGTATACACAGAGATGCGCGACCAAGGTCGCGAAATCGAGTCTGTACCTAAACGGCCTCACTCTCGTCATGCTAGCAAACCAGGCGCCAGCGGACCTCTCGGTCCTAACCTTGGATCCAACAAACCTCTACCTAGCGACAAAAAGAAGAATGCACTCCTGAAAGAGAGCGAATATGGCGTGCAGGGGATTAAAGCGCCTCTCTATGAAGCGTCAGTGAAGGTCGAAGAGGTATATGGGCCGGCTCTAGGTGGGCGCGAGAAAGAAGAGATCCTGAAAGCCATTCTTACTTCTTTCGACAAGAATCGCGGCCTCTTTGAAGTAGGGGCTTCCTTGCAGGACGCAATCAAGCGCAAAGATCATGAGACACTTGTTGAAGAATATACCCGCGCGAGAAAGTATGCTAATGAGGCAAGATCCATTGTTGAAAATGCCTCGTACAGACGTGTTCCTCTAACGGACGCGGAAATCCACACAATCATCGTTACTGCTCGCATGTGGGCTGATGTTGAACATCAGATTGATTCCTTTAGACGTGACGCCTGGAGAAGGCTAACCGGCATGCACTTCAGCAAGCAGCCAGGAGATCAAGAGGGCAAGCCCGAGGAGCATATGGAACTCATTGCCATTATGCTGGAAATCGGCGTGGAAGAGAATCCCATCTGGTTCTGGCTTCTAAGTCGTTACGACTTTTTGAAGAACAAGATCACTGCAACCTGCGAACGCTCTAAAGTTGAGGTTGAGATTCTGCGACGCCATCTTGCTAACGGCGAAAAGCCTACTCTAAGGGTACTGGCCACACACCTTCGTTCTGTGGCAAAGCGGGGGCGCTCCGGCGACACGGCAAGGACAGACTCAGCCAAAGTCATAGAATTCTGGGAGCATATCCAGGGATCAATGAGCGCTCTCCTCTCACCCAAAGGGGGCATCCTCGGCGAGATCATCGAGTACTGGGACACTGCGCGTTCGTTCATCGACGGCAAAGCCCAGAAAAATCTCCCTGTCGGAATCGACGGCCAGAGTCGGCAGCACCACCGTCTCTCCAATGACGGTGTACGCGAACTAGAAAAGGGTATCATCGAGCTCGTCAACGTCATCCGGGAACACCTCTTCTCTTTCTTCTCCGATCCCCCTATCGAAGACATCTCCCTTCTCTTCTCGCCCCTCCCCACCACCCCGGCCACGCCCAAAACCCCTCTCTCAGCCGGCCTGTCCCCGCTCAGCGACACTCGCTTCCGCTTCGACCCAAACAACATCCCCCCGCCGTCCCCCTCCCGCGGCCAATCCTGGGAGAAGTACGCCTTCTGGCCGCCCTACTCCAACGCGCTCAGCGGGGTGCACTACCTCGCGAAGATGCTGGTGCTCATCGGCACGGCCGCAAGCGAGATGGCATCGCTGCAGCTGCCGGAGCGGGGCGACGGCGGGGTGCGGCTGAGCGAGCAGCTCAAAGCGCTCGTGGGCGGCGTGCGCGAGCGCTCCGTCCAGGCCGTGTGCGCGGCCTGGAACGCCGACGCCGAGAACGTCAAGCTGCTTGAGGACTGGACCCGCTCCGCGAGCCGCCCCGACCGCACCAATATGCCGGCCCGCTTCATGGCGCTCGAGAGCGCCCTGCTGGGGAGCATGCAGAAGATTCTCTATATCACCGAGGCCATGAGCAAGCAGGGTTCGGCGGACGTCGTGGTGCCGCCGTCTGCGAAGCTGTTGCAGATGGTCAGGAGCCAGTTCGTGACGAGCTTGTATAAGACGCTTAGTGGGATGGTGGAGAATGCGGAGGTTGGGAAGAGAGTGGATGATGAGGGTTGGAATGATGATCCAGACGAGTTTACCGTGCCGGCACGGAAAGCTGTGGAGGATCTCAGTTTGAGCAGCATTGATGCGTCTAACAAGGTATGTCATTTCATTATACCGCCCATGAACATTATGCCAATCATCATATCGAATTTGTTCCGAAATCTCAAAGGGGAACCGGCCCCTCCACTTTTCTCCAACGTAAGTATTAGAAAGGAAAATTGTTAATAATAGTAATCCAGAGCATCCGCCTTCTCCTCACCATCTCTAACCTTGCCGACCTCCGCGCTGAGATCGTTCCCCAGCTGATCTCGCTCTTCGAAACAAACTTCTCCGTCAAGCTCACCGACGAGTCCAAAACGATCCAAGACGTCCTGCAGCAAATTAACGCGCGCCTCTTCCAAATCTACACCAAGCCCATCGCCGACCGCCTCGACAACACCATCCAGGCCGGCCTCACCAGCCCCAAGTGGGCTCCCACGGGCCCGCGCGAGTCCCGGAACCCGTCGCCGTTCACGTCCAGCGTGCTGATCGACATGGTGATCGTGCACACGGAGGTGTCGACGACGGCGGGCCCGCTCACGCCGGACATCCTGAAGTACCTCTTGGAGCAGATCCTCAACGCGCTCACCGCGACCTTCAAGCAGCGGCCCAAGTACTCGCTCACCGACCTCATGCAGGCGACGCTGGACGTCGAGTACATCTCGCAGACCCTGAGCTCCTATACTACGGACAAGGCGACGGTGCTCCAGACGGATATATATCAGGTCCTGGACACGAGGACGGATAACCAAGCGAGGGTGAATTTGCAGAATGAGCTGCCCAGTTTGAGACTCATATTGAAGAGGCTGAAGGAGAGTACGAAGGCCGAGTTTGCGTGTTTCCGAAGACCAAAGAGAGGGACGATTGGGGAAAGGCCGGGGGAGTAGGGGGCACAGCTGGTTCTTGATCAAGGGGAAGCGACAGTATGGCCGAGGTTGTAGATATCCAATTATGAACCGGGGTGGATTTGATAATACTATGGTATTCTAACTGACATCCGGCCATCGAGTTTCGAAGTGTTATTTGTACATACTCTTAAGTATCAGGGACTGCCTGTCTACCCTTGACTGAAGTCAATCTGAATCTTTTGAGCAATGCAAAGGGTATTCGAGACCTCCCAATGGGAAAGTCTTCTGCATGAGCTGCCAGCTATGCTTCGTAGCGTTCGGCCATGCGTTGGCCCTTTATCGCTGTCTCCCCGCTCGTGTTGACTGCTGTCGTGTTGGTCATTATTGTTTTTGTATCTACTCAAGCTTCGACTAGTGTAAATCGAGACTCCCGTTCGGGGTGGTCGCAGTGCTGGTGCTCGTAGTCTCAGAAACCGTCCCGGCCGGGCCGTTGGCGACATCTGTAACGATCGTAGATGGCACGATAAAGCCGTCCTGTGCCCCCTGAATCACCGCCACGCCTTCACCCTCCTTACTCGCTGGTGCTTTGAGATCGCTGTGCGATTTTCTCCACATAATTCCAAAGTTGCCCACCCCTGCCCATTCCCAAATGCCTCTACGCGAAGGGCGATCTTCCACGGGAACCGCTGCAGAAGCGCCCGGTTTGCCATCGGGGGGTTTAAGCGGGGGGTGAAGCTCGTCGCCGTAGCTTGGGCGGCGGCCGTCTGGGACTGTCGAATCCACCTTGACCTGACCCTCTCCTGGCACCATCCGGAACTTGTCCCTCTGCTCCTTTGGCGATGGCGAGGTCTGCGTTCCCGTCGCTATTTCTTTCGACGTTGACACCGTTGACGAAGCGGGGGCCGTCAGGCCCCGGCGGAGAGGTCCGGCGGCCGCGCACGGTCGGTGAGGTGGGCGAGGATGGGGAAGAGTTGTTGGAAGAGGGGGGAGAAGGGGGCGGGGAGGGTCGGGCGAGGCGGTCGGAGTTGGGAGGGGAGGGTTTTCGAGAGAAGCGCTCGGAGCGGGTGGTGCGGATTTGCGGGCGCGGCGAGGCGGGGCCTTATACACTGCGTTGTTAATGTTTGTTATTGATAATGTACTGGTTACGAACCGATCATGTTGGTCATGTGCAGTAGCGGTGCGAGTCTGGTTGCTCATCTTCATCCCAAGAGATTGAGGATGGCTTGAGTGGTGTGTTGGGCTTGACAGAACCTCTATTTACCTTGTTTTGCTCTGCCTTTGCCTCTGATGTGGCAGTTCGGGCCTGCATCATGGTCATGGTATTCGCACTCATCGCCGTACGTCGGATCGTCGAATAGTAAACCGCCTGTACCCATTTTAATTGCGTTAACCAGATCAATGGCGAAATCGAGATTGCCATCGAAACACTCGCGGTATGACTCGGCATCCTTCTCACTGTCCGGGTCCATGATCTGACGTGCGGCAATCTTGGTCATTAACCTCCGAAAAGGTGACCCTTCGCTGCTATTGCGGTATATCTCATTCATTTCCGCAGCGTCTGGGACAAGCCTTGCTTCACTAAGGCCTTTGCGATACTGGTCCATGGCGATGTTCTTCAGTTGAGGCATCTCAAATCGGTCGCAGAGCAGATACAGTTTGTGACAACTAACTGCATAGTCGTACTTGCTAAGGGGGTCTGGGAGATTGGAGACGTTATCTAGCTTTCCCTGATACAGCCATTTTACGAGCAGCTCGAAGCCAGCCGGGTCGTCATCGAGAAGGTCGAGCTTATTCTCTGCCTTCTTCTTGGTTTCATCCGGGGGGAGGAGTATGGAGGCGAGGTGCTCGGAGTGGTGGCAGAGGAGGTTACGGTGGAGTGCCCAATGGCGCTTGGACTCGCCGACATAGATGTCTACGAGGGGACCTGAGAGGAGCCTGGCACGCCGCGACTTAGCTTTTTCTTGCACGTGCAGACGATGCGAATGTATACGGTGGGCCAGAAGAGGTCGGGGCTGTCGCAGGGCAGAATCAGACTCGGAGCGAGATTGGGATGGTGCATCAGACAACGCATCCAATTCCGACCCTGAAGCAGATTCCCCCTCCGACCCTGAGTCTGGTTCGGGGATTTGGGAAATGACTACAAGCCCTGAAGGTGGTTCTTTCACGTACTCGGCAAAGGTTGAAGCGGGCGCATCGCCAATATTGCCGTTGGCCATGCGGAGTCGACGGGAGGTATAGGCGAAATCGCGGACGAAGACTAATCTATCCTGCCAATGGCCCATACGAAGGGATATAAGCATACATGTGTAGGAAAGAAGTGTGTGGGATTAAAAAAGTGGTGGAATAGGATAGAAAAGAAGAGAGGAGAGGAGTGGCTCATTTGGGATATCTGCCGGGGTAGGGGACAAGCTTGCTTTGCGGGGGAGTAAACCTGACGAAAGTGGCTGGGCGGGACCATCGGCTGTCGTTTTTCCGCGACCAGCCACACCCAGCAGGCCAATGGTAGACCAGCGTAACCACTAGGCCATCCTGCAGTCTGCACCAGAACGTGTTTATCGACTGTGCATGCGAGGCAGCAGGGTATGTAGTGGGGTATATAGCAGGGTATATAGCAGGGTATGTAGCAGGGTATGTAGCAGGGTAGGTAGCAGGGTAGGTAGTACCATTTTGAAAAACAGCTATTCTATGTATGTACCTTTCCTCGGATTGCAAGCAATTTTGCGGCATCTGGTACCTGCACTAACCAAACTCCAAAAGCCGAATACATGTTTTATCTCAGAGGTCAAATCCATAATCCATAGAGATGCTCGGACTCCCATAATGACCAATAGCGCTTGTAAGCATATTTGCATGTTTTCGTAGATTTAGCTAGTTAACGTGTCACCCCCCAAAGCGAGCACCCCCCCAAACGAGACATACGTGGCGCTATCGTCTGTTCGCTAATCGGACATGCGTATTGGCAATATCAAGTCTGCACCGGCAGATTTGTTTTAACCGAGAATATAAAGAATATAGGCAGTTTTAAAGCTCGTAACTCGGTCTAGAAAGGCGAGTGAAAAATTATTGCAAGCAAAAAACCCCCCTCCGCGTTTTGGCGATAACCTCACAAATGAGGGCGGAAAGGCAAAACTTCGGCAATCACACAGATAGTTCAGCCTTGCTGGGACCCAAGCTAGTTATGGAAAGGCATCGGGCGAAGTCTTCGATGACGGACTAGAAAGATACCCCGGCGTGGTGGATAAAGTCGATAGAAATTTCAGGTAGAAATGTCAGATGTATTCTCACTATCGACAAAACTTTTGATTAACTACTTAGAAGCTTGGATCCATTTAACCACATCCTCGCCCCATCTCTCGCCCTTGGCGTCTCCACTCATCAACGCAAGAGGTGGACTAATATGATTATGACCTTCCATGAAAGCAAATTCCAAGCCTTCTCTCCAAGTCTTCTTCCACAGCGCAACAAAATCCTCCATAGGCTCACCAATCTCATCAGCTGGGTCATATTGTCCTAGCAGAGCAAGCACCTTTGGCACACCGACCTCCCCCCTGGATTGCTTACTATGAACAATGGCTTCAAGTAGGCCATAAACACACTTCGTCTCAACATCATTCTCATTGCCGTAATACTTCCGTAACGTCTCCAATCGGCTGGTAGTAGTCTTTCGGAAATGACAAGGTACAGCAACCTCAATGACTCCCTTCAGCGTGATAGACTTTTCTCCAGAGAAGTAGGACAATCTCTGTTCCAAAAATCTCGGCTCAAACAGGAAGGTTGAAATGTGAACACCACCAGCTGAGTTCCCCATAAGATAGACATCCCTTTTCTGATCAGATGCGAAGGTCTCTAGCCACTTCATGACTAGCGAGGTATCTTCTCCTCCCGATGGGAACTCTGCATCCTCGCCCCCTATCTTAGAGTTGACTCGTCGGTAATTGGGGATAACTGTAATGATGCCTCTAGATGCGAAGAATGTGCCTAGATTGTGGTGCACTAGGCCTTCAGGTACTCGAGGAGAGATCTTATCTCCTACAACAAATCCACCGCCGTGGAAGAATGCCATGATTGGGGCATTCGGTGGAATGTCGCCTTTTGGTCGGTAGACATCCAATTTTTGACGTGGGTGCTCGCCATAAGTTTCAGTTTTTGGAGAGATGGCTTGAATTGCATCTTTATTCCTCATCAGGCGAGGTACGAAGATCGTAAATGATGGAGAGAGGATTGCTGGGATGGATGGTCCAGTCGAGTCATTGAGAGCTTTGATTTCGTCCATGGTTGCGTACTTACTCCTACAAGATTCGATTTGTGGAAGGTAGGATGGACAAGAAAAATAGTTGGGAAAAATCGCGCATGTTATTAGCCAAAGCAATATATATTCACGCAAGGCACTTATTAACATTAAACTGAACAAGACATTTCGGTCCTTCGGACTTTCGCTTCCTCTACTCGTACAGCCAAACCTGGTTATACCGGAATAAAAAATCTTATAGAGGTTTCCGGT
>Ga0307515_10005792_pt1 | contig 24943 bp, 28 predicted proteins | sample 17_EM_MG_FD_194513 | JGI IMG/M metagenome (GOLD analysis project Ga0307515, IMG submission 194513) | Populus trichocarpa ectomycorrhiza microbial communities from riparian zone in the Pacific Northwest, United States - 17_EM | ecosystem: Host-associated > Plants > Roots > Unclassified | place... | reverse complement strand
ATGTATTTTAATTATCTACATACTTTACATCGGTGTTTCTAACTACATGGCGTGGGCTCGGGGAGGTATTAGCCCACTGGTCAGAGTTGGTGGCTGTGGTGGGGCCTTTGAGCTGTCGCCAACCTTACTACGATAGCCCTTCGATGTCGTCTAGCGCAGACTCACATCCGTGGGCCTGAGATTCCGTTGTTCACACTCCCTAAAAAGGTTATTGCCCACCTAGGCATCGTGAAGTCGGTTGACCAGGCTCGCGCAGCGAACCGTTTGACTGCTTTAAAAATCCGTAGTGACCTGCCGGATGACTTTCCACCCATTGATTGGGAGGACGAATTACACACTATTCGTGCTCATATCGCACGTTGGCCTCCCGATGCTAAGGAAAAGCTTACGGGAGATGACGCAGTTTACCTTCATCGGTTCAGTGATCCGACTTACGCCCCGCAAAAGCCTGGGGGATCACGACATGTCTTCATTTGTCTCAATGTTTGGACAGATATCACACAAGATGTTACACTCACAAACCCCGAAGAGTTCCCAGATGATATTGATAAGATGATTGAGTAAGCATAAACTGTTGCCAGCGTATCTGCCGAGCATGACGTCCATAATCCAGGCTCAAGAAACAATCAAATAGGGAGTGGCTTGATCATTACCAAACCAAATTCTTTTGGAGACCAGATATAGAGGAGCAGAGTGATCGAATTGATCATTGGGTACAGGAACTCGATGAAGCCGCCGCAAGGCCTCCCGTCGACTCGCATCTACTCTACCGGGATTCATCTACCCAAACCGATCCCATCGCATTATACACTGACTCAGGGGTCCAGACGGGCCCTATCCTCACAAGTGCTCTCATTACGAAAAAGGCCTTGCATGTCCAAAAGCCAGATAGAGATAGATTACTGGATGCTGAGGGTAATCAGAAGCGCAGAAAACGAGATGGTTCCTGTGCGCAGTCTCTTAAGGACCATGTTCGGAAAAGCCCTGGCCCCATTGGAGCGAGGCTCCCCAGCCGCGAGGCTCGAGTTAAATCAAGGATCAGAACAAAGGCGATATTTCAATCTCAGTATGCAGCTCATCGAGCTAATTTGGCGCATTGGCGGAAATCTAGTGATGGGATTCGGAGGAAGAAACCGTAGCAAGGAAGGGAGATTTACATGGATATGTAGCAGGAGATGAAACCTGAACAGATTTATTGTGTAAGGGTCTGATTTCTCTTCAACCTTGTGACGTATGTGACGGAACATAAACTCCCTTACTTTGTTATTCTATCTACTTCTACCATAGGACTACTTATATAGTAATAATAGCCGAGCCACACATGAAACCAGTATCAGAATACGCGGAAGCGGGTCTGCAACCCTGTACATAACCGATATTAAGGAACCGTAATTAAACCCAAACAGTACCTACTATGACGAGAACAACAATATTCCGACAGTATGAGCACAATATGTTACTGGAGGATTGAACCACATTTGGAGTCTGCTTATGTGTCGTTGGAGGATCCACACGCATGACTCAACCACGTGCCCTATGGACCTCTGCGACATCTCATCCGGGATGAATCTGTTGACAGAGTACCAGATCCTATCACCGATCTACGATGTGTCAAGGACTTCTGTGCAAATTTTACAGCTGGCAACCTCACCCATGCAGCCCATATATACGAAGAGCCCGTTGCATAGGTATACTGTAGGGAGAGAAAGAAAAGGACTCCCTAATTCTCTGGTAAGTGGGGGAATCATCAACTCCAACGGGTAGATGTCATGTTGCATGGCCCCGTACATACCAGGAGTCGCTGTGGGAACTACTACTAGATCTCATTTCCTTGATGACTATGTACTCATGGATCCTTGCTGTCTAGTTCATTAAGAGGAAGTCAGAAATGCAAACACTACAAGGCATGGGCAAAAAAATGGGACAGAAAGTACGCTAGTTGTGTAAGCATCACAGTCCTTTCGCTCGCTTACTCGCTGCGCTAGTGTAACACTTTTATTAAAAGTAGATGCATGCGATGTATGCGAACGGTGAATGCAATGTATGCGAGTGACAAGTAGACAAGACGATAGGTGCGATGTATGCGTATGCCAACGACAGGTGCGAATGCGAGCAACAGGAGCCACAATGAAGACAGCGAGACAAACAGAAGCCCTTATTAACCACAAGGCGACAATGACTAGCATCGAGCCGACACATGTACCAGTACATGCTAGAATAAGAAACAACCTTTAACCACTTTCCACTCTGAACTGCACCTAGTCCACCAACAGGAAAGACATTAAGAAATTGTATTCGACATGGTCGGTCCTACTATCATATCTTACTGTGAGATATTGGGAACGTTCAGTGAGGCTTTCACCGCCTGCCGTGCCCGTGCGTAACTAAACAGCTATGCCATGCCAAATGGGCTGTATTTGCTATGTCGGGTTGTTATGCCTGGTTGTTGGCGAAGGTACACAACGTCCGCATGCTACGCACACTGCTATGTATCTAATATGCGCATTGCTGTGCCACAGATTATATTCATTCCGTATTCACATGCTGATGTATATAAAACCAATCCCTAGTCATGAGTTTGAATGGATTTGTAGAGCTCCCTCTCATACTTGAGGAACTATAGTGCCAGCAGCTTTATGTCCTGGAATAAAATCATCAGAATGACGAGTAGGTTCATCAGGAGGACATTGCGAGGTTATTCTTGTGGAAATAATGAGCTTTTCTGTGAGGAGGGATGTCACCGTTGGCGATGGAGCAGGAACCAAGTAAGAGGCAACCCCGGGATGGCTATCTGCACTGGTACCTCGTTTGACATCAAGTGGCTTGTGATGAGCCTGATGTCGAAACTTTGCTTCTCAAGGCAATGGGGTCTCCACGATGTTGTGTGGGTACCTTGGACGAGGAAGAGCATCGGGTGCTGGCAACGGGTTCGGCCCCTTCGAGGGGTAGAGTCATCGGTCAGTGCTTTGAAGGGAAGACAGTATATATTCTTCCCACAGAGTATCACATTCTGGTATGAATCGATAGGCAACGTAGGCCCCGAAGGTTCGTTGTTATGGGTCGTTTGGACTGGTCTCACAAGGAGTGATTCCGGTTCTTCTAAACCTTTATATGACTAGTGAGAGCCGCCTACCCACTTCCTGGTGAAATGCCTCCAGAGAATGTGTTCTCATCAGCTTCCTTATCGGCTGGATGCCATCACTATGCATGGATGAAGTTTTCTCAGTTCACATTGACGTTCCAGAAAGGATGAAATTTCCATTGCCTTTCCAAATGTGGTGAACAAAGAGCGCCTTTGTTGGACGTTACCTTCCCCACCTCTTCGTTAACAGGATCCTCCTTCATTCATCTTTGGACCCATTGAGTACATGCTTCGTCTGAGTGACCTTCCAGTGGCGCTTCCATATTCAATCGAGGACCAACGTAAAGGTTGGAAAGCAATCAAGCCAGGCTCCTTCGTCATTCTCTCCATCGACTATGAACTATCAACGAAGAAATTATTCGACCCAGACGTCGATGATATTATGAGCTCCATGCCTAACAAAAAATATTTGGCCCTCGTCACGGAGAAGACCGTGGACATAATTGGCCCTGTTCCTGTGTATAAAATCAGCATCTTTCTTGTTGGGAGAAGTACACCCGCCAATAGACTTCGTGGTCTTACTGGTGGTGAATGCGTACCGATTTCACCCAATAAACAACATTGGGAGGGCCGTCAGCCTGTCACCCCGGAAGCTTCGGTTCCTTTTCCCTATTCAGACTGCTATATACATACTACGATAGCTCTTCAATGTCGTCTAGCTCAGACTCACATTAGTGGGCCTGAGATTCCGTTGTTCACGCTTCCCAAACAGGTGATCACTCACCTAGGCGTCGTGCAGATGGCCGACCAGGCTCGCACAGAGGACCGTATGACCATTGCAAAAGCCCGTGGTGAGGTATTGGACGACCCTCCATCCATTAACTGGGAGGAAGAATTACAAACTATTCGCGCTCATATCGCACGTTGGCCTTCCGATGCTAAGGAAAGGCTCACGGGAGGTGACGCGCTTTCCCTTCGCCTATTCAGTGATTCGACCTACACCCCACAAGTGCCTGGGGGATCGCGCTATGTCTTTATCTGTCTCAATGTTTGGACAGATATCACACAAGATGTTACACTCACGAACCCCGAAGAGTTTCTAGATGATATCGATAAGATGATTGAGTGAGCATATCCATACAGTCAATCTGCAGAGCATGACCTCCATAATCCAGGCTCAAGAATCAATCAAATAGGGAGTGGCTTGATCATTACAAAGCCAAATTCCTTTGGAGATCAGACCCAGAAGAGGAAAGCGATCGAGTTGATCATTCGGTGCATGACGTTGATAAAGCCGCCACAAACCCTCCTGTCGATTCGCACCTACTCTACCAGGATGCATCTACTCAAACTGATTCCATCGCACTATACACTGACCCAGGGGTCCAGACGGACCCTATTCTCACAAGCGACCTCATCATGAAAAAAGCATCGCAAATCCAAAGGCCAAATACATTGCTGGATGAAGAGGGTAATCGGAAGCGCAGAAAAAAAGACGGTTCCCATACGCAGGCCCTCATGGCCCTTGTTCGGACGAGTCCTAGCCCCATTGGAGCGAGGCTTCCGGGCCGCATGGCTCGAGCAGAATCAATGATCAGAACAAAGGCGATATTGCAATCTCAGCATGCGGCTCATCAAGCTAATTCGGCACATTGGCGAAAACATAGTGACAGGGTTCGGAGGAAGAAATCGTAGCAAGGAATGGAGAGAGAGATAGGTATGTAGCAGGAGATGAAGTCTGAACAGATTTTAGTTGTTGAAGTCTCGATTCATCGATGCGCTATTCCTTGACAGACTATCTGTATGGTGCTCACCCTTTCTGCCTCTATATATATGCCACTCCACACATGTGGAGTAATCTTGTTCTTCCCATTCCATCGAATGGCCAGTTCCTGTACCATAAATGATATTAACATTAATACTGCGCGTGATACCAACCTTCCAGTCATTCGGACCCGAGAAAACAGGTGTTGTATATATTTTAGAGCTTGTAACCAGTCCATTCGTATCCTGTATATTCCTTAATAGCCTCAGAGTGAAATAGAGCTAGACAGACAATCCAAAATTTGGATATCGCGTGAGAAAGGTTATCTATCAAATACATTGTTATTTTTGATCATAAGTTGTTGTCATGTCCCTCTACGTGTGGGTGCTGGGTTTTGGAGCAGTCAGGGCAACTTCCTGGGCGCTCTCCCCGAAATGGAGGAGACAACATCACAAGCCACGAGATACCGTCGGACTTGATGACGGGCTATCAATATTGTCAGGCCCCGCGGTCAGATGAAACGAGTCGTAACACACCCAACGCCTGTCACGCCGCCACGCACCCAACCCCAGCAAACCTGAGCAGGGGCTCGTTGTGGCATGTGATATAAGTATTTATAGTGGTCGGAAAATCCTCACTTCTTCCTCCCCTCCCTATTTTTTGTCAGCCCATCATTCAGGTGCTGACCAGCGAGTTCCTTTACGTGTTATTGGTCATCTTCTATCCTGACCCGCTCGTATACATTCTAGTGGATGATACGTTGGGGCTTCATTCACCAAGGGATTGGCGGACCGCGAGACGCAGCAAGGGATAAAGCCTCATGCTTTCTTGTCGGTCTCATCTTCCCGTCTCTGGAGGGAGCCGAGTTTTCCTTCTGTCGGGCCCAGACACAAGGTCTCCCTCTCGAGATCGCTATGGCAGCCGCGGTCCCAGACGCCGCGGCCCCAAATTGATACTCCGGATATCCACGGATACCCTCGGGGCCGGAGCAAGATGCCTCATGCGGCTTCTGTTTGAGTATATTAGTCTTCGCCGCGCGCCGAACTGTGCGCGTTTCTTGTGTCCGCTTTTTCACGTGCGCTCTCGATTTGTATATAATACAAACTCGACTGGCCGCTGCCGACTTTCAGACTCAGTTGTTTCCACTGAGCTGTAAGTCGCCCTTCTCTTGTTACGTTGCTTTATTGCTTACATCGAGTATCTAGCACAGTCCCTAGGTACAGAATAGAGCTGTTTACCCCCAAACACGCTGAGCTTACGTTTCACTAGGGTATTAACGACAGCTTCGACCTGTGTATGAGCACCGCATACTCGGCAAGGACGACACATGGGCTACTATTCGTTCCAGGGTTCGTGACCTTCTATCGAGGGTGTCGACATCAACGTCGCTTCGTATAATAGGACAGTCGTTGTCACTCCGGTCACGATTTGGGTGGGAGTCTTACCCGATACTCTCACCAGTGAGCTCGCATCCCACTCTCCTATCGAGATACTCAATCCCTCAAGGAGTACGGCATTCCCACGTCGGTGTTGCGTACCGTGAGTCCATCGCCATTGACTTTGGTGTCCCGAGCTGTTCGCACCCGTCTGGGAGCTGAGGGTCTTCAAGCCAGCGATAGGCAGGCCAAGGGCAGGGATCGATGACGACCTTGAGGGGATCGAGATCCGAGACGGGTGCGAACAGTTCGGGACCACCAAGGTCACTGACCACGGACTCACGGTACGCAACATCGACGTCCAGAAATACCGTACTCCTCCAGGAGTTTGAGTATGTCGAGAGATGAATGGTACGCGACCTCGCTGCTGAAAGTATCGGGCAGGACTCCCACCCAAATCGTGACGGGCGTGACAACAACTGTTCTGTGAGGAGCGACCTTGATGTCGACACCCTCGATGCCCTCGTCCTCGTCCTCGTCGTTTTCAACTGGGTTATCTTCACGCCAACGGAAGCGAACTAGGTCCACGGATGATAGGCCAATGCCCCGATCGTCGAGAAGTTGAACAACCTTAGAACGAATGTCAGTCTGCAGACTGCTACGCCCGAGAAGGTCACAAACCCTGGAACGAACAGTAGCCCATGTGTCGTGTGCACCGAGTAAGTTGTGCTCATATACGTGCTGAAGCCGCATGAGGCGAACATCTTGCTCCGGCCCGGAGGGTGGAGTGAAGACATCCTTGGATGTCCGGAAGATCAATTTGGGGCCGCGGCGTTTGGGACCGCGGATGCCAGAGTAATATAGGTAGGCTTCGAGGGGGGAGACGTCGTGTCCGGACCCAACAGAAGAAAAACTCGACTCCTCCCAGGACTTTCAGGGGAGTAGTCTGGACAGGTGAGGTTGAGGTTGGATGTGGGGCTGCCAATCCCTTTGAAGTACATGGCGCACTGCTCGTCGAACGCTGGCGAGTGGACGTGAAGCTCCAACGTATAAATGTATACGAGCGGGTCAGGATAGAAGATGACCAATAAAACGTAAAGGAACTCGCTTGTGATTTTTTGGTGGTCAGGATAGGATTCGTTGGCAAAGTAGACGGTCAGCACCTGATGGGCTTACGAAAAAATGGGGAGGGGGAGGAACGATTCTCCGATTACTATAGTATAGAATATCACGTGCCACAATGGGCCCCTGCTCTGACAGATTTGATAGGCCTGTGGTTGGGTGGTGTGACAGGCGTTGGGCCGGGGTGCTCCGACTCGTTTCATCTGACTACCGGGCCTGACAATATTGATAGCCCGTCATCTAGTCCGATGGTAATTCGACAAGACACTTGAATCGCCACATCCGACGGCAATAATATAATCAGCCCCAATTAAGGCTTTGTGTGCGCTCCATTTGTCTTATATTCCATTTCTTGTGGCTTGTGGTTTTGTCTCCTCCATTTCTTTTGGCTCGTGGTTATTGGATCCTGCACCCTCAAACTTCTTAGGGCTTCGGAGGAAAACCAATACCACCTTACCTCGCGCTATATCCCCAGCCTTTCTCACCCGATATCCAAATTTTGGAATATCTGTCTAGCTCCACTTCGCCACCGAGGCTCTGAAGCCATTGAGGAATATCCAGGATGTGAATGACCTGATTACAAGCTCCAAAATATATACAACAACTGTTTTCTCGGGTCCGAATGACTGGAAGGTTGGTACCATGCGCAGTATTAATGTTAATATCATTTATGGTACAGGAACTGGCCATTCGATAGAATGGAAAGAACAAGATTACTCCACATGGGTGGGGTGGCATATATATAGAGGCGAACACCATACAGATAACCTATCAAAGATTAGTGCATCGATGAATCGAAACTTCAAGAACAAAAATCTGTTTAGACTTCATCTCCTGCTACGTACCCATGTATCTCTCGCTTCCTTGCTACGATTTCTTCCTCCAAACTCTGTCACTATGTTTTCGCCAATGTGCCGAAGTAGCTTGATGAACCACATGCTGAGATTGCAATATCGCTTTTGTTCTGATCATTGATTTTGCTCGAGCCGCGCGGCCCGGGAGCCTAGCTGCAATGGGGCCAGGACTCGTCCGAACAAGGACCTTGAGAGCCTGCGTATGGGAACCGTCTTTTTTTCTGCGCTTCCGATTACCTTCTTCATCCAGCGATGTATTTGGCCTTTGGATTTGCAAGGCTTCTTTCGTAATAACGTCGCCTGTGAGGATAGAGCCTGTCTGGACCCCTGAGTCGGTGTATAGTGTGATGGAATCAGTTTGGGTCGATGCATCCTGGTAGGGTAGGTGCGAATCGATGGGAGGCTTTGTGGCGGCTCTATCATCGTCCTCTACCGATTGATCAACTCGATTGCTATGCGCCTCTGGATCTGGCCTCCAAAGGAATTTGGCTTTGTAATGATCAAGCCACTCCCTATTTGATTGGTTCTTGAGCCTGGATTATGGACGTCATGCTCTGGAGAGTAACTGTTGAAAGGGCATGCTCACTCAATCATCTTATCGATATCATCTGGGAACTCTTCGGGGTTTGTGAGTGTAACATCTTGTGTGATATCTGTCCAAACATTGAGACAAATGAAGACATAGCGCGATCCCCAAGGCATTTGAGGGGTGTAGGTTGGATCACTGAATAGACGAAGGGAGATCGCGTCACCTCCCGTGAGCTTTTCCTTGGCCTCGGAAGGCCAACGTGCGATTTGAGCGCGAATAGTTTGTAATTCTTCCTCCCAATTAATGGATGGAGGGTCATCAGGCAGTTCACCACGGGCTTTTGAAATGGCCATATGGTCCTCTGCGCGAGCCTGGTCGGCTATCTGCACGACGCGTAGGTGAGTGATCGCCTGTTTGGGAAGCGTGAACAACGGAATCTCAGGCCCACTGATGTGAGTCTGAGCTAGACGACACTGAAGGGCTATCGTAGTGTGTATATAGCAGTCTGAGTAGGGAAAAGGAACTGGAGCATCCGGGGTGACAGGTTTACGGCCCTCCAAATGTCGATCATTGGGTGAAATCGGTACGCATTCACCACCAGTAAGACCACGCAGTCTATTGGCGGGTTTTTTTCTCCCAATAAGGAAGATGCTGATTCTGTACACAGGAATGGAGGTGATTATGTCAACGGACTTCTCCGTGACTAGGGCCAAATATTTTTTGTTAGGCATGGAGCTCATAACACCATCGACGTCTGGATCGAATAATTTCTTCGTTGATATTTCATAGTCGATGGAAAGAATGACGAAGGAGCCTGGCTTGATTGCCTTCCAACCTCTACGTTGGTCCTCGATTGGGTAGGGAAGCGCCGCTGGAAGGCTACTCAGACGAAGCATGTGCTCAATGGGTCCAAAGATGAATGAAGGAGGGTCCTGTTAACGAAGAGGTGGGGAAGGTAACGTCTAACGTAAGGTGCTCTTTGTTCACCACCTTTGGAAGTGGTTTCAACAACAGGCGATGGAAATTTCATCGGCGGTGCCGTTGCCAGTTTTCTTTCTGGTCATTGCAGTGCTACCGTGAATAATGCTACCATGATATGGGGGCACTTCAAATCATCCCTATCCTTTTAGAACGCGTGCAGGCCGCATGTAAAGGTTGTATACTTGTAGCCTCGTTGTACTCAGTAGATCACCCGAGTTCTATCGAATCCCTTTATTTAAGAGAGAGACAGAGTGTACAGGTAACGTGTTGTGCTGAGATGGTGGACGAGGGGGTTAAGTATAATGATTGCCAGACACTAGCTAGCCGAGACGGGCTAAATACGAAAGCGCGGGTAAACCAAATACCTTACACGGCAAGCGCTGAAAGGCATTCTCTGCCCTTATGAACGCAACTCCTTCGAATACCAGATCCAACAGGGCCCCGCAAACTACTCTCTACCTCACAAATGATCTCCCTCTCAGCGGCAAAACTGCCACTGCCACTGCCCCCCGTGGTGCACATGCACACAACATTCTGAGATAGGCTATGGAGGTCGTCAATGTCGCTAGAGCATATGTATACACAGATTCAATTTCGTTACGGCGGCTGTACAATGCCCGCTTGCACATGACACCCGAAGACGAGTGGACTGTGTATGAGAAGAAGATTGTGGTATGTCAGGGTGAACCGAGAGGGCCTTCTCCATACGTAGTAATGAGAGTTAATAAGGGGGCTGATGAGAACATACGTTATCTGATGGCATTTCAGATCACGAGGAAGAGGGTGGGTGAGCGCAGAATGACAGTTCCCATCCTTACTAGCTTTTGGCGAACTCGATACACCAGTGTTGCACACAAACGGATAAACAACACGAGCAGAATGTTAGCGTAGGGCGTTCTGGGTCTTGGAACTTGGTTCGAGTTTCTATATTCTCATATTCTCAAGACAATGTAGAGCATAATCGCGAACCATACTACCCACATTGAGATCCCGCTCAGGCTCGTCGAGAATACCCGGGGCATTGTGCCAACTACATACCTGAGGTAGTTTTAATTGACATTAGAAGATGACCCTGTCTCGAGGCAAGTTGCAATGGAACGCTATAGATCCCATATAAGCACACCCAATCGATCTACCTAGAGCTCATTGAGCGGGTTCGGATACATGATACGACGGCCACTCATAGAAGTACGCATAATATCGTGTGCTTGGTCCTATTCATCTCTGAGTGAACTGTCTCTGTTTAAGGAAGATTCGGGCCAGGATTCGCAACGTCCGGAAGGGGAAAGAGCCAAACAACCTGTGAATAACCTGCTTCTTCTTGCCTAAGGGAGCCCGCCACGACTGCAGAAAGCTTCAGTGGTCACTTCATTATAGTTAAGTTCTGGACCGGCTGAAAACTCGCAATATTTGCTTGACCATCCCGAGGCTCGTTATGTGCTTCGCCGAGTTACCGCTGCGCCATGGTCCCACAAGGACAATACTACCGTTTTGTGCCCTGTTGTAATGGGGCTCCTTTAACATACTCATCGATTCATGTTGTGACAAATAAAATTTGCTTGACGTTGGGTGGGCATCGAAATCGGAAGTCGAAAGTTGAATGTGGCCATGGGCAAGGAGATTTTCATGGAACCTATATGCCTACATGCCTACATGCACTGGAAATAGTGTTGGTTATGGGGGGGGAACTTGTTGGTGGTAATAACCTGCTCAACCGTCGAGACCGTCAATTCCGAAGGTCACGGGCTTCCCTCAGTCCGACGAGGTGAGCTGTGGAAGACCGCCATGGTTGGTGTACGTCGATTAGTTTGCAATCGTGTTACCTTCGCCTGGTGATTATATATCCAAAGGAGGTCTCCTGATTATTACCCCTATCGTGACTTGCAACGTCCAAGATGGTTATGACGCCATAACCGTTAGTGAGAAGCGTCAAAACCACCGGGCCGTCCAAGAGTGTGTTTAACAGAGGTGACCGGCACGCTGTTGAAACCACAGGAACGTGCTCCTATGTCGACATCGTCTTCAGCACGGTTTCACGCGTAGATCTCGCTCTTTGCTCTTTGACGGTATTGCTGGGACCTACGGAGCACGTCGTCATTCAAGCAAGGTAGGCGATGGTGCGTATATGGGAGTAAAGTTGTAAGTCCCAAGTCCTAGGAGCTAGGTTCTGAGAAGAATCGTTAGAGAAAGTCGATTCATGGCAAGGACGTTAACGAGAAGAGATTGACAACCATTACCTGAACATTGAACTTCAGCATACTTAACACGCGCGATTTAAAACAACATCAATTATAATGTCCGTTTGACGAACACTTATACGAAGGAAGAGGCAAACGAGTAGGGGTTCGCAGTCAGGGAGGTGAACAAGTCGTAGTCAAGAAACGAGAAGAAGTTGCAAACAGAGAAAGAGACGGGGTGTAGTGGAGAATCAGAGGTCATAGGAACAGACGCTGTGGGACGGCTCGCCAAGGCCGGCCCAGGCTCGAAAGGATGAAACGGAGGACCTAAACAGCAGTCCCACGGCCAAAGCACCTGTCTGCGCGAATAGACAACCAATAGATAACGGAACGTCAAGAAACGAGCACGAGTCGCAGAATGACGAGATAGGGGAGGGGAGCAGTCGTATGCGACGCGCCAAAGGCCTTGCATTGACATCCAGGTTGTCAGTTACAAGTACGAGAGGATGAGGCAGAAGGAAAAGACGAACCTAGTAATTCGGCCTTGATGATCTCCCAAAGCCAGTGCGTCGGAGCACCGAAAGTAATATCTGGTGAATAGGCCGGGCGTGTACTATATACCGGTAAGGAGGGCAACGAGCTTGCCGCGGGCATCTACGATGATAGATCCAGAATCGCCGGGCGTTGCGAACGGACCAGAGTACGAAAAGCCGATATCAGGTTTTTGTCCACGGCGTCGCCGCTCCCGAAGGCGAAATACCGGCGGACATGAAACTTGAACCCCGACAAGCAACCAATGGTGGCTGTCCGCATTTTATGACATACCGCATGGGGTCACTTCCATGGTCTTTGTTGTTAGGTGTGCGGATCTCCTTAGCAGAGAGAATCCCTTGGAGCCTCAGGAGGCGATCGGCTGGATACTCGAAATCAGACGGCGCATCGACGCGAGGGTACATCAGGTGGGCGAACTTGGCGGCATCGATCTCAGGGCCTGGAATATGAACAGCTAGATTAGACACCTTTAGCTGGACGAATCAGCGCACACCTAGGTTGAGCACTTTCCTCCTGAGCTGCGAGAACTTCTCCTCGTCTAGTTTGATGACGCAAACATCCTTGGTGTAACCATGAGGAACAGTCAAGAGACTGACAGGAGGTCCCCAGAAGGCTGCTTCTTAATCTTCACCAAAAGCTTCCTGAGCTCCTCGATAGCCACTTGTGTCCTGTTCAGCTCGCGTTTGATCTCCACCAACTACCAACTCGTGTGCCGCCTGATTAGCGGGACACCTCCCTCTGACTTTGCCTTTCCCGCTGTAACCCGCTTCCCCAGGATGCCAACCGCGATACTGAGGGTACACACCATCGCCTACCTTGCTTGAATAACGATAGTGAGAACGTTGCCCCGTAGGTCCCAGCGATACCGTCAAATGGCAAAGAGCAAGATCTACGCGTGAAACCGTGCTGAAGACGATGCCGACATAGGAGCGCGTTCCTGTGGAATCAACAGCGCGCCTGTCACCCAGCTCTGTCAAACACGCTCTTACAATATGGACGGCCTGGTGATTTTGACGCTTCTCACTAACGGTTATGGCGTCATAGCCACCTGTCACGTACCGTGCCGGCCGTGACATTTCCAGGCTCACGGAAATGGTCCGGCGCGCCGGCTTCCCTTTCGAGGCACGACGAGCCGACGCGCGATGGCCCTGTTATTCGGGCTGCGGGGGATCCCGCCCTTTTATTTAGTTTCGTTGCTCTGCAACGTGTTTCCAATGTACCGTTTGATTTCTTATTATTTAATACTCATGTACTCGTTACCTAGTTCCTCAGTTTGAGGATCGACTAGAGTACCGGTCCCCTTTCTCATCCTTTCGTTCCCATCCCTAAGTCCATTCCCGACGACGGCTGGTCGTCATTGGTAGTCCACGGCATTGTACGGTATACGCCCTATCCTGGCCACACGTCCGTCCTCCGACCGGACACGGCTCTGACACCACCATGGACGTTACAAGTCACGATAGGGATAATAACCAGGAGAGCTCCTTTGGATATATACAAAGGTAACACGATTACAAACTAATCGACGTACACCAACCATGGCGGTCTTCCACAGCTCACCTCGTCGGACTGAGGGAAGCCCGTGACCTTCGGAGTTGACGGTCTCGACGGTTGAGCAGCTTATTACCACCAACAAGGCCCCCAAGTAACCAATACTATTTCCAGTGCATGTAGGCATGTAGTAATATAGGCTCCACAAAAATCTCCTTGCCCTTGGCCGCATTCGACTTTCGACTTCCGACATTCGATGCCCACCCACTTTCAAGCAAATTTTACTTGTCACAACATGAATCGGTGAGTATTTTAAAGGAACCCCATTACAACAGGACACAAAACGGTTGTATGGCCCTTGTGGGACCATGGCGGTAACTCGGCGGGGCGCATAACGAGCCTCAGGATGGTCAAGTAAATATTGCGAGTTTTCAGCTGGTCCAGAAATTACCTAAATTGGAATGACCACAAGAATTTTTGGCACTGACCGCCTGCATGCACGCGTCCTTAAAGGATAAACACTAGAAGGGCCTCCCTGTCATGATAACGTTGATCATGGTAGCATTGCAACGACTAGAAAGGAAACTGGCAGCGACGCCGCTGATGAAATTTCCATTGCCTTTTTAATTGTTGGAAGCACTTCCAAACTACGTGGTGAACAAAGGGCGCCTACGTTGGACGTTACTTTCCCCACCTCTTCGTTAACAGGCCCCCCCTTCATGATGGAGCACATGCTTCGTCAGAGTGACCTTCCAGCAGACCCTCGATACCGAATGAAGGACCAATATGAAGGTTGGAAGGCAATCAAGCCAGGCCTCATCGTCATTCTCTCCATCGACTATGAGCCGTCAATGAAGAATTTACTCGACCCAGACATCGACAAGGTTATGAGCTCCATGCCTAACAAAAAATATTTGGCCCTGGTCACGGACAAGTCCAGTAACATGATTGCGTCCGTTCCTGTGTATAAAATCAAGATCTTCCTTATTGGGAGAAGTATACCCACCAATAGACAACGTGGTCTTACTGGTGGTGAATGCATACCGATTTCACCAAATAGCCGTCATCGGGAGGGCCGTAACCCTGTCACCCCGGGTGCTGCGGTTCCTTTTCCCTATTCAGATTGCTATATACACACTACTACAGTCCTTCGGTGTCGCCTAGCTCAGACTCACATCAGTGGGCCTGAGACCCCATTGTTCACGCTTCCCGAAAAGGTTATCACTCACCTAGGCATTGTGCAGATGATCGACCAGGCCCGCGCAGAGAACCGTGTGACCGTTTTGAAACTCCGTGGTGGCGTGCGAGATGACTTTGCCGCCATTAATTGGGAGGAAGAATTACAAACTATTCGTGCTCATATCGCACGTTGGCCTCCCGATGCTAAGGAAAAGCTTACGGGAGGTGACGCGGTTTCCCTTCGGCTATTCAGCGATCCGACCTATGCACCGCAAAACCCTGGAGGATCGCGACATGTCTTTATTTGCCTCAATGTTTGGACAGATATCACACAAGATGTTGCACTCACGAACCCCGAAGAGTTTACAGATGATATTGATAAGATGATTGAGTGAGCATGCCCTTTTAACAGTTACTCTGCAGAGCATGACGTCTATAACCCAGGCTCAAAAACCGATCAGATAGGGAGTGGCTTGATCATTACCAAACCAAATTTTTTTGGAGACCAGACCCAGAAGAGCATAGCACTCGAATTGATCATTGGGTACAGGAAGTTGATGAAGCCGCCACAAAACCTCCCGTCGACTCGCACCTACTCTACCGGAATGCATCTACCCAAACCGATCCCATCGCAGTATACACCGACTCAGGGGTCCAGACAGATCCTATCCTCACAAGCGGTCTCATTAAGAAAGAAGCCTGGCACGCCCAAAATCCAAATAGATTAATGGATGCAGAGGGTCATCATAAGCACAGAAAAAAAGGCGGTCCCCAATCGCAGGCGTTCAAGGTCCTTGTTCGGGAAAGCCCTGGCCCCATTGGAGCGAGGCTCCCCGGCCGCGAGGCTCGAGCGAAATCAAGGATCAAAACGAAGGCGATATTTCAATCTCAACATATGGCTAATCGAGCTAATTCGACGCATTGGCGAAGATCTAGTGACCGGGTTTGGAGGAGGAAATCGTAGCAAGGAAGGAAAATTTACATGGATATGTAGCAGGAGATGAGGCCTGAACATATTTATTGCTGCTGAGCTTTCGATTCACCGATGCTGACAGATGATTCTTACCGTTTCGCATTTATATATACTGTATAACACTTGTGATAAACCTGTTCTTTCCATTCCGTCAAACGGCTAATCCTTGTGCCATGGATGACATTAACATTAATATTGTGCCTAGTGCCAACCTTCCAGTCATTCGGATCTGAGGAAATAGGTGTTATAGTTATTCTATTTAGTTCCTCTGCAATGTGGGTATTCCCTAATAGCTTCAGAGTCTTGGTAGATATACGGTTCACCATGAGGAAATCGCGAGGTTATCTTCGTGGGGATAATGCCTGTTTCTGTGAGGAGGGATGTCATGTTTGGCAATGGAACAGGAACCAAGTGAGTGGGAATGGCAGGATGGTTATCTGGTATCTCCTTTGAACAGCAAGTGGCTTGTGATGAGTCTGGTGTCGGAAAATTTGTTGTACAAGGCAGTGGGGGTCACCGCGATGGTGTGTGTGCATCTTGGACGAGAAGAGCATTAAGTACTAGCAATTAGACTCAGCCCCTTCAAGGATGTTGGAAGGTGTAGGATTATCAGTCAGGTCTTTGAAGGGAACATGGCATTCTTCCCACAGAGCATCATATTCTGGTATGAATCGACAAGCAACGTAGGCCCCGAAGGTTTCGTTGTTATGAATTGTTTAGACTAATCTCACAAGACGTGATATGGGTTCTTTAAATCTTTGTACAACCGCCGAGAGCCACCCACCCTCTTCCTCTTGATCTGAAATGCCATCAGACAACGTACGTTCTCATCAGCCCCCTTATTAACTCCTATTACGACGTATGGAGAAGGCCCTCTCGGTTCACCCTGACATACCAACATCTTCTTCTCATACAAAGTCCGCTCGTCTTCGGGTGTCATGCGCAAGCTGGCATTGTACAGCCGCCGTAACGAAATTGAATCCGTGTATACCTATGCTCTAGCGATATTTACGACCTCTATAGCCTGTGTCAGAATGTTGTGTGCACCACGGGGGCAATGGCTGTGGCAGTTTTGCCGCTGACAGGGAGATCATTTGTGACATAGAGAGTGGTTCTCGGGGCCCTGTTGGATCTGGTCTTCGAAGGAGTTGAGTTCATAAGGGCAGAGAATGCCTTTCAGCGCTTGCCGGCTCCACGCGTTCTAAAAGGATAGGGATGATTTGAAGCGCCCCCATATCATGGAAGCATTATTCACGGTAGCACTGCAATGACCAGAAAGAAAACTGGCAGCGGCATCGCCGGTGAAATTTCCATTGCCTGTCGTGCCAAAGGTGGTGAACAAAGAGCACCTTACGTTGGACTCGACGTTACCTTCCTACCACTTCGTTAATAGGATCCTCCTTCATTCATCTTTGGACCTATTGAGTACATGCTTCGTCTGAGTAACCTTCCAGCGGCGCTTCCCTACCCAATCGAGGACCAACGTGGAGGTTGGAAGGCAATCAAGCCAGGCTCCTTCGTCATTCTTTCCATCGACTATGAACTATCAATGAAGAAATTATTCGATCCAGACGTCGATGGTGTTATGAGCTCCATGCCTAACAAAAAATATTTGGCCCTAGTCACGGAGAAGTCCGTTGACATAATCACCTCCATTCCTGTGTACAAAATCAGCATCTTCCTTACTGGGAGAAAAAAACCCTTCAATAGCCTGCGTGGTCTTACTGGTGGTGAATGCGTACCGATTTCACCCAATGATCGACATTTGGAGGGCCGTAAACCTGTCACCCCGGATGCTCCAGTTCCTTTTCCCTACTCAGACTGCTATATACACACTACGATAGCCCTTCAGTGTCGTCTAGCTCAGACTCACATCAGTGGGCCTGAGATTCCGTTGTTCACGCTTCCCAAACAGGCGATCACTCACCTACGCGTCGTGCAGATAGCCGACCAGGCTCGCGCAGAGGACCATATGGCCATTTCAAAAGCCCGTGGTGAACTGCCTGATGACCCTCCATCCATTAATTGGGAGGAAGAATTACAAACCATTCGCGCTCATATCGCACGTTGGCCTTCCGAGGCCAAGGAAAAGCTCACGGGAGGTGACGCGATCTCCCTTCGTCTATTCAGTGATCCAACCTACACCCCTCAAATGCCTGGGGGATCGCGCTATGTCTTCATTTGTCTCAATGTTTGGACAGATATCACACAAGATGTTACACTCACAAACCCCGAAGAGTTCCCTAATGATATTGATAAGATGATTGAGTGAGCATGCCCTTCTAACAGTTACTATCCAGAGCATGACATCCATAATCCAGGCTCAAGAACCAATCAAATAGGGAGTGGCTTGATCATTACAAAGCCAAATTCCTTTGGAGGCCAGATCCAGAGGAGCATAGCGATCGAGTTGATCATTCGGTTGAGGACGATGATAGAGCCGCCACAAAACCTCCTATCGATTCTCACCTGCCCTACCAGGATGCATCGACCCAAACTGATTCCATCACACTATACACCGAGTCAGGGGTTCAGACAGGCTCTATCCTCACAGGCGACGTTATTACGAGAGAAGCCTTGCAAATCCAAAGGCCAAATACATCGCTGGATGAAGAGGGTAATCGGAAGCGCCGAAGAAAGGACCGTTCCCATACACACGCTCTCAAGGCTCTTGTTCGGACGAGTCCTGGCCCCATTGGAGCCAGGCTCCCGGGCCGTGTGGCTCGAGCTAAATCAAGGATCAAGACGAAGGAGATATTGCAATCTCAGCATGTGGTTCATCAAACTAGTTCGACGCATTGGCGAAAATCTAGTGCCCGGGTTCGGGGGAAGAAATCGTAGCAAGGGAGGGAGAGTTACATGGATACGTAGCGGGGGATGAAATCTGAACAAATTTTAGTTGTTGAAGTTTCGATTCATCGATGCACTATTCTTTGACAGATATCTGTATGATGCTCGTTTCGCCTCTAATGTATGCCAATTCACACATGTGGAATGACCTTGTTCTTTCCATTCCGTCGAACGTCTAGCCCTGTGTCGTAGATGGCATTAGCACCATCATATATATTGCCAACCGATCAGCCATTCAGCCTTCAGATGACCCGCGGAAATAAGCATTGTAGATGTTATAGAGGTTGAAATTAATTTCTATGGACCCTGGGTATATATTCCCCTAATATGTTCAGAGTCTTGGTAGCAAAATGGATCCGGGTGCTGTGGGAGCGAGGTTGGACTTGTCGGACAACAGATAAGGCGTGGTCCTCTATGCGGTTATAGGAAGTGTGAGGGTGCAGTAGGGTTAGGCATCTGTGGAATGACCATGTATCCATATGTGTATATGATTTCTTGTGAGTCGAGACTTGCCACCCAGCCTCAGACCCTGGGCCAGGTAGAGAAGACGACTGGATATAATAACTATAGTCGAAACAACAACACTTGCAACAAATAAATGAGCAGCAGAATCCTCCGTACAAGCATTAGAAGTCTTAGGACCCGAGTCTAGACACCCTAGGTTTGCCTTGTAGAGCGTGTGGGCTTGCAAAGTGAAAATAGTGGAACTGGGAACGGGTATCAATGCAAGCAGCGCAATACGAGAAGCACTTAGGGTTGAGTCCGACTCAAGGCAGCCTGGTGACGGCGAGCGCAAATCCGAAACCTACCATCCCATCAACAGCTCCTTACCAAAGGGTGACTTTTGTTGTAACCACCCACCCTTATGATTGTTTCACATAGTTGTTTTAATCCGCCGAGACGCAAAGGTCAGTTGAACCCAACCACGGCGGCGTCTTGGAGCCCAGAGCCCCAGCGCGACACTCAATATGTCCGTAGAGGGTCCGGCATGCGTCCAGTCACCGAATACATCGACACCGGGTGCATCTCACGGCCGCCCCACACGACAAGAAGACTTAACACTCACATCGTTCAACCCATTCTCGGAGGAAGACGAACACTCCTCATATGCTCTCGTATCGTCTCTCTTTTCCAAAGTTCGAAATACCTTTGCCGCTCCGCTTACGTCCGCCCTCGCTCCTGCCGAACGTAAGCCGCCAGCCGCTGCTGTGCCATCCCAATCTACGGCCAGTACACCACGAGAACCCCTCCCTAAGGAACCAAGGCAAAGACAATCATCGTTTAGTGCCGCCGGTGGTCGTTATGCTGCCCCGCCGGTTGTCTCGCTGACCCCGGTCGTTTACGAATCACCTACGTTCAACATCAGCACCGAATCACCATCTACAAGGGGAGGCCGATTCGGGTTTATCACTCCTGACGCTGCGGAGGGAACATACGGAACCGCAATCCCTGGCTTCCCGATCGCAGACGATGCACGTTCCATCAAGACAAGTACGAGCGTGGGACCAAAGAGCGCATCGGTCAGCAAAGTCATCAGGAGACTACGAGGCGAAGGTGAGTACTCCGTTGATTACTTCACTGGAGTAAACGGAGACAACCTGCGCGTCTTAGGTCTCTCCAGGGACTACTGGATGGATGATGAAAGCTGCAAGGACTGTTACAAATGCAAAGGCGTATTTACAACTTGGAGGCGGAAACACCATTGTCGGATATGTGGTATGCTACCTCGTACTACAAGGAATACGTCTATCTTCTCACAGTGCTCTCTTCTAGGCCAAATCTTCTGCTCTCGTTGTGCTTCTAATATCATCAGGGGATCGCGCTTTGGAGAACAGGGGATGATTCGAATATGCGACATATGTCTGAAGACACTGGAGGACGGACTACCCGAAGACGATGATGACGATCACAGGAGTGTGGTGTCTTCCTCCCCTTCCACCTTTCCAGCACATCAACACCGCCAGTCACTTGAAGCCTTCCCGCCATCTCCCTTCTCCGCCTCTCAACTCTTCAGCCGAGCAGATGAACCATTCAACCTATTCTCCATCGCTGAATCGAGGCGACACCCTTCCGATAGTGGTTCACGTCCGCAGACCCCGGTTGAGATAACCAGTGCGCCTGTGACCCCATGGAGTATTAGTGATCGAGCGGCTCCACCGTTTCGAAGGGGCATAGAAGATGAAGATGCTGACGCTCAGTCACTCGCTACTTTCGACGGCGGGGTCATTCCTCTGACCCCAGCAACAACTCTACCTGGAAGCATCGCTTTCCCGACCAATGATCCGACACAGCAGTCATCGATACAATTCCCAGTTTCTTCGCCTGACCAAACGGACTTCGCACGTCCTGGCCAAAGGTCGAGGGTAAACTCGGAGATCGAAGCGCAAACCCCTTTCATGCGCAGTCGAGTGCAAAGTCGCTTGAATGATCTGATGAGTGCTGGAGATATTGGGTGGCGTACACGACGTGAAAGCACTGCGTAAGCATATCACCAACGTATTCCCGCCCCAACTAACTCGTGTCAGATATGCCCAAGAGGTCAACACTATATCGATGTTGCATCTTCGACTAATGCTGCGCCAGATGCTGTCAAAGGAGCAGCTACCAGAGATGAAAGAATGGGAGGAAACCCTCCTACGGCTTGCCTTGCAGATGGCGCAGAACTTGGTCCTCACTACCGGCCGAAGAGAAGTGGACATGGACGTCCGAAGATACGTCAAGATCAAAAAGATTCCCGGAGGATCTCCTCGAGACTCTGAGTATATCGACGGAGCAGTTATCACGAAGAACCTCGCTCTCAAACAGATGCCGCGTCAGCTGCACAATCCGCGCGTGCTCTTCGTCACCTTCCCATTCGACTACAACCGAGTCGAGGGTCAGCTTATTGGATTCGATGCGATGGTCGCACAGGAGAAGGAGTACTTGGGCAACTTGGTCAGCCGAGTGGCAGCGCTCCGACCGCATCTTCTGCTCGTGGAGAAGACGGTTACTCGCCTTGCTCTCGATTACCTGGCCAAAGTGGGTATTGCCGTCGCACGGAACGTCAAGCCTGGCGCGATCCAGCACGTTGCTCGGATGACTCAAGCAGACGTTATATCTTCAATGGATCGACTCGTTGTCGACCCCAAACTAGGTCACTGCTCCAAATTCCGCGTGCAAACCTTCGAGCATTCTCTCATACCTGGCAAACGGAAAACCTACCTCCGATTCGAGGGGTGTAATCGCGACCTTGGTTGTACAATCATCCTCCGTGGCGGCAACCTTGCAGTGCTTCAGAAGGTCAAGCGCGTCATACGATTCTTGGCGTTCATAGTTAGAAGCCTGAAGATGGAGACGTTCCTATGGAAAGACTCGGTCATCACTATGCCCCCGATGAACCCCTGGGCAGTACCCTGGGCCCCTGCTGGTTTCCAAGGTCTGCCGCCTGGTGCAGTTGGGTTCAATAGTGCAAGCACGCCCACGTTGGTGGTGAACCTCCTCCGTGCCACAAATGCCCGATCGCATGCCCATGCATTACCGCGGCAGAATTCTATGGGGTCAATTGTAGTAGATGAGGATGAGCTCCCCGATGAGGATGTTCAGCAGCTAAGACTGTCAAGGAGGATCCAAGAAAGCATCGAGCCGTATTATACGACTTTCATCTCGGTGTCTGCGACGTTGCGCTTTCCTCCTCCTTATCCAATATTACGAATGAAGCAGCTAGATGACCGACTCCATGCTGTCAAGCGTGCTTGGGAGGATGAGATCATCAGTAGGGAGGAGGGGAGGTTGGGGCACATGCAGGAGCCAACAATTACCCTATCAACTCCGATTCCGCGCCTTCCTGGACTGGTGCCTTCCCCTGGGGATGGGGCAGCAGCTGGATCCCCTTCACTGAACAACGATGCACCCGGATATTTTGAGCGTGGGAGGTCGGGATCTATACGCTCTAGCACAGCGTCCATGGAAAACTCCATAATCTCAACCGCCCCATCGATGGAAGACGAACTCACCAAAGCAGCCAATATAAAGCATACGTCGGGCCTTGCGCTGGAGAACGAGCTTGCGCTCCTTAAGCATGAGCATGAAATGGCCATCCATGTATGGGAGTGGTATCTTCGGAAGAACAAGGACGATTTTGTCGTGGAGCACTATCAACGAATCGCCGTCAGATCATATATTGTTCCATTTGCTGGGGTCCATGCGCAGATGCCTTGCTTTATGCCGCAGATCCAGTATATTACCTATTATGGGGAGAACGATTCAACGCTAGGCACATTCATCGAGGAGTCATGCATCAGGTATATTAGCCTCAAGCCTGGGACGCTATGTACTGGCAAGGGATGCGGAAAGCCGCAGGCGGGGCATTGTACTGTCTATGTTCATAACGAGACTCGATTGCTGGTGGCAACCGAACCTTGGGATGGGACGATTTCGACTCAGGGCGGTGTACCTGCGTACGACCACTTGACGACCTGGAGTATGTGTCGAGAATGTGGACAGTTCACTCCTTTCATCCCCGTTTCTGAAGCTGCTCAACGGTATTCTTTCGCCAAGTTCCTGGAGCTCCACTTCCATCCTGCCGACGTCCAGCTTATGATGGGTGCCGGGTGTGATCACAACATTTACCGCAGTCATATCCGGTACTTTGCATGGAAGGGGATGACCATTCGATTCCAGGCTGACCCCATTTCACTCTACGAACCCGTTTTCCCTGGACAGAAACTCCTCGTCCGACCCGACATTCCTCTTGAACTCAAGAATCACGACTACGAGCACCTCCTTATCCGAAATGCCAAGTTTTGGCAGTCCGTCGAGGAGCGATTGCGATGGTATGAGAGTTGCGCACCTAGTACCATGACGAACGAGAAGCTGGCTGCTGAAGAGGAACTCATTTCGAATATTACCCGTTCACTGCTCAACAAGGCGGAGGTGGCTAAGATCAAGATCACCCAGGCTATACATAACGTTTACGTTCAGACTTCGAGTACAGATACCCTTTGCTTTGGGCGTGTACGGCAGGAACTTCAAGACGAGAGTACAGTTTGGGAGAAGGAGTTTGAGAGGTTGGACGATTTGCGGCGACCTGTTTCGTCGCTGGGTTATCTGGAGAAGGAGCCAAATCTGAGGAAGTCAGTCATACTTCATTCAAGGTTCAAAGGCATGTTCAGTGTTGTCACTGGCGCAACTGGAGAGAAGGATTCCCAGAACCAGCAAATGGCTTCGACTAGTGTCTCCGAAGTCGACGAAAAGTGCGAGTTGCGGAAACGGATTCAAGAGACAGATATCGAGAGCACTGACGCAGAGAAGGCCGAAGATAGCAAATCTGAGGCATCTTTTGGTACCAAGACCAAAGAGAGTTACACTTCTTTGGAGGAAATCAAAGCAGACAGAGGTATGCAATGAGCAATCGTCGAACACCAGATACCAGCTAATATCATGATACAGAACACATGGAATCTCAAGCCGACCCTGATAGTGACTGCACCATCTATGCCAAGGCAACCTCAATACCATCGCCTCCTCTCATGACCGAGCCGTCTCAAGAAGCTCAATTCTCTCCATCGTCTTCAATCCCCATCTCTCCGGATACAACCAAAGAATCTGTAGGACCTAGCTCCGAGGCCTCGATCATAGTCTCTGAAACCCCCAAACCTGTCGAGCATTCCTCTGTCATCCGCCCTTCAAGGCTACCACGCAAAAATACGCCCCAGGCCCCTAAAGTCGCTGCCCTTGTGAAGCAGTTCCAACCGCCTCCGAGGGCAATGATTGGACCCTCTAATTACTCTAAGCAACTGCCTATCGTTCCGGTGTCCGAAAGCGAGGCAGAACCCGAACGAGCGTCTCTTTGGCGATCACGCAGCAAGGGACGTCCAGCAACAATCTATCCCGCTATAGGAGATGGCATGACATCCGATTTTGAGCGCTCCTATGCCGCGAATGTCGCCCCGAGACACTTTGCTCGCAGTCGTCATGGTCACGCAAGTCGTATCCCTGCCCCAATATTATCCGGCTCCGAAGCACAATCCCGTA
>Ga0307515_10005791_pt1 | contig 24945 bp, 25 predicted proteins | sample 17_EM_MG_FD_194513 | JGI IMG/M metagenome (GOLD analysis project Ga0307515, IMG submission 194513) | Populus trichocarpa ectomycorrhiza microbial communities from riparian zone in the Pacific Northwest, United States - 17_EM | ecosystem: Host-associated > Plants > Roots > Unclassified | place... | reverse complement strand
AGGTGGGGGTTATTTTGTGCGGAAGCATGAACGAATACCAGCTGTTCGAAGCCGGAAATATGCAGCCCGATAATGATCCATTATCCATGCCATTGACACCTCGTATTGAAATGAGATCAGGTGAAACGGTTTATATGAACATTTGTGATCTGAATGCCAGCATGGAATTAAAGGGCTCACCTGGCAAGATTGTTATCGAAACGAAATCAAAACTGGTGGATTGGGCCCAGAATAACCCACCCTCCGGGGAGATCAACTGCCGGGTAAACTATACTTTTACGGATAAAACAGTGGGCATTCATTTCCATTATGATAATATACATAATGAGCCAATCTCTACCATCGTTCCTGTTATCTCATCGTCAGCTGAAAAAACAAAAGACATTTCTGTTAATCAGATTCATATCCAAAAGGGAAAATCAACCTTAAAAATAGTGTCAACAAGTAGAATTACGCAGCTGACCACATCCGGAGTGCGAATATTCAATTTCGTTCCCGGGTTGGAAGCTCTTCCGCTTGGCTTTGAGCAAAATGACACCCATATTGAAATGGAGATAATGGAGTGACTTTCCATCTGTTTTTACTCTAAAAACGGAGTACGCGGTATACACAAGGACTTTGAATTATGCAAGAAAGACATTAGGTTATTGCTTCAAATTCCAGTATCTTTGCGTGCATAATTAGCAGAAATCACCTCAGTTAGCGAAGTAATGCTCTTTTAAAGCATCCCCTGCCTTAAAAGATTTCCTTGCCTCAACCATTTTTAGCTAACAACGAGCAATTATTAACCCTCGGTTCTCAGACCGAATCCGTTGATAATAAAACTGTTAAAAAAGGGATTTAATTTAAAGAATAGTTGTTAAAAGGTCTGAAGAAGGTCTTTTAGCAGGATATTCAGGAAAAAGGTTTGGCAATGTGTTTCAAAATGAAACGTTGATAACCAAACCACGTAAACAAAAGAGGAACAACATAACAAATAATAAAATGAAAGAAGGAACAGTAAAGTTTTTTAATAAAGAGAAGGGATTCGGATTTATTAAGCCTAACGATTCCAGCGAAGATGTGTTCGTGCATCAAAGCGGTCTGATTGACGAAGTACGCGAAAACGACAAAGTAAAATTTGAAGTGGAGCGTGGAAAAAAAGGATTGAATGCAGTGAAGGTAGAGGTGATCCATTAAGGATTTATTCCATCTGACGCGGCTATAAACCGGCCATCAAAGTCAGGTGTTTCCGCTTCCTAAACACTAAATTCTATTCTATTTTTTAACTAATTCCGGACTTAATCACAAACGATGAGACAGTTAAAGATCAGCAAACAAATCACCAACCGCGAAAGTCAATCGCTGGAAAAATATTTTCAGGAAATAGGTAAAGTAAGCCTGATTACTTCTGAAGAAGAGGTGCAGCTGGCAAAAAGAATCCGTGAAGGCGATCAGGTAGCTTTAGAGAAATTAGCTAAAGCCAATCTTCGTTTCGTGGTGTCTGTTGCTAAACAATATCAAAACAGTGGTCTTACATTAGGAGACCTTATCAATGAAGGTAACGTAGGTTTGATTAAAGCCGCAAGCCGATTTGATGAAACGAGGGGATTTAAATTTATCTCTTATGCCGTATGGTGGATCCGTCAGTCGATCATGCAGGCATTGGCCGAACAATCCAGGGTAGTACGTCTTCCTTTGAACCGTGTAGGTTCACTAAATAAAATCAGCAAGACCTTCTCCGAACTGGAACAAAAATTCCAGCGCGAACCTTCTCAGGAAGAAGTGGCCGAAGTGCTCGACACTACGGTAGAAGAAGTGAGAAATAACATGAGTGTCTCCGGACGCCATATTTCCATCAATGCTCCGTTTGTTCAGGGCGAGGACGGTAGCTTGCTTGATGTACTTGAAAATGATTACGAAGAGACTCCGGATTCGGAGTTAATGATCGACTCTTTGCGTAAAGAGATCAAGAGATCATTGGATACGCTTACCCAGAGAGAAGCGGATGTAATCACCTACTACTTTGGTTTGGACCAGGGTCATTCCATGACATTGGAAGAAATCGGAGAGAAATTTAATTTAACCAGAGAACGTGTTCGCCAGATCAAAGAAAAAGCAACACGCAGACTGAGACATAATTCACGCAGCAAAGCATTGAAAGATTATCTTGGATAAGATAGTCAACCGCATTTCTGTTAAAGCTCACCTGAAAAGGTGAGCTTTTTTATTATATGAAACTATCAATTAGTACTGCACCGATTAGCCAGTCCCTTTTCTGAACTATTTTGAGCACTCTTTTACCTTCTCTACTCCTTTTTCTATGACTCAAGCAAAACAAGTTGAGGTAGAAGGGGTGTCTTAATAGTCGATGAAGTCTCCGGTGAAAATTCCAGATCGTCCGATATGTCTTTTAAAGGTATTTTTTAAGCAAGAAAATGACTACCGATCTCAGAAACTGAAAATCACTTTTGATGTTTGAAATACTAATGAACTGATTTTAGATGTGGGAACAAGCTCAATGCGGCACATAACTAATTTAAAGAAGACCTATCTTCTCTACTTTCTTCACCAGCTCGATGGAGTTCTTCGCGCCAGTTTTTTTCATCAGGTTGGCACGATGTGTTTCCACTGTACGCGGGCTGATCACCAAACGGTCAGCCATTTGCTGGCTGGTGAGTCCTTCGGCAAGGAGTTTAACAATTTCAATCTCCCTGGTGGTGAGTTTTAACTCAAACTCTTTTTGTTTTCTCCGGATGACGTTGCTGGAATATTTTTTAAAAATCACTCCCTGCACCTCGTGGCTAAAATAATTTTGTCCGCTGAGCACTGCGCTTACTGCATTATCCAGCTCATCACCTGTTTCATTTTTTACCACATATCCTTTCACACCCTGTTCCATACACCGGCTGATGTAATCTTCATCATCATACATCGACAAAATAATAATCTTTGCTTTGGAGTCTTCTTCCAGAATCTGTTTGGACACCTCCATACCATTAATATCCGGCATCGAAATGTCCATGATCAATAGATCGGGCTGCAGTGATTTGTAAAGCGCCAGCGCTTCCCTTCCGCTACCGGCCTCACCGGCTACAATTAATTCTTTATTCCTGGAGAGAAGTGCCTTAACACCATCACGAATCATGGCATGATCATCTGCGATCAGAATTTTTGCTTTAGGCATGCTGGAAGAGTTTATGCGTTGGCACCTCTACAATCACCATGGTGCCGCGCTGAGGGTCACTTTCGATCGTCAATTTTCCTCCCATCATTTTCGCCCTGTCTCGCATGTTTACCAATCCGTTTTGCGCCATGGAACTGCCGGGAGAATTTTGCTCCATCCCACCGCCATCATCTTCTACGCTAAGACGCACATAATCTTTTTTTTCGTTCAATTGCACACTGATACTTTTTGCATCGGAATGTTTTATAGCGTTGTTCACCGCCTCCTGTGCGATACGGTAAAAGTTTACTTTCTGCGATTGCTTCATCCTGAACTTTGTCCCATGGCCTTCAAAAGAAATCTGCGACCGTGTGGCTTTCCTTATATCTGCACAGAAAGACCGCAGGCTGGTAGCCAGATCAAAATCTCTCAGCTTTGCAGGGAGCAGATTCTCAGATATACGCACCGATTCCTGTATTGCATCATCCAGCAATCGGGATAAGCTAATGGAATCAGCGGAGTCCGTCCTCATCAGGCCTACATTTATTTTTATGGCATTAAGCATTTGCCCTAACCCATCGTGTAAATCTTTGGCAATGCGTGCTCTTTCTTTCTCCTGCCCTTCGATCAGCGCAGTCATTTGATGGTATTCCATTTCCTGCATCAGCCGGTCATGTGATTTTCGTTCCATCAGATTTTTAAACACGATGATCAATCCTATAAAATTTCCTTTATTATCCAGCATTGGACTTAAGCTACTTTCTCCAATAGGTATTTCCAGTCCATTCTTCCCGATTACGATCAGGTCATCGGGCATGCAACTCAGGTTCCCCGTTCCGAGCATACATTGAATAGGGTTGATGGCCGTTTCCTGTGTTACATCATTTTTTAAATTTAAAACCGCCATCACAGGTCTCCCTTGTGCAATGGCAGAAGTGCATTGCGTAATGGCTTCGGCACTGGGATTCATGTACGAGATAAAATAATCACGGTCCACCGTAATCACGGCATCACTGATGGAATTGACAGTAGAAAAATATTTTTCTTCACTTTGCTTCAGCCGTGATTCGATATCGTGTTTATACAACGCCATCTCGATAACGGTGAAAATTTCACGATCTTCAAAAGGTTTGGTTAGAAAACCATACGGTTCCGTAATCTTGGCTCTGCCGATGGTGTTCCTATCGGCAAATGCAGTGATGTATACCACCGGAATGTTATACTTTGATTTTAAAACCGATGCTGCCTGAATACCGTCCATGCTTCCGCTCAGCATGATATCCATCACTACCAGATCCGGCCGATTGGTTTCTACGAACTGCAACACTGCTTCTGCCGAATCACATTTGCTCAACACCGTATACCCTTCACTTTCCAACGTATTCTGCAGGTGATAGGCAACTATAAAGGAGTCTTCTGCAATAAGAATGCGAGCTTTAGACATTTTTGCTTAATTCCTCTTTGGTGCTTAACTAAGATAGGACTACTTACGTCACTATCAAAATCAATTCGGTCGAATGGTAAAATGGATACACGTTACAACAACTTTTTTTTGCTGATTTTAAACAGATCACTTAAAATTGTTTTGCGCAAAATGGGGGAGAGATACACCAACTGCTAATCAGTGATGATGGAATTTTCTATGCCAGCGTCTGTTAGAATAGGACAAAGCGCTAGGTTTGGTATTCAAATGCCTGAGATCTTTATCCGCCAGCTTGGTTCATGCATTCCTTTCAATGCTCCGATCGCTCAGAACGTATATGCCGAACAAGTAAATCTGTTTACAGCACAACGCCTTAGCTTGCTATATAATCAATCTACAGCTTCCTTTAAAGAAATCGTGCCAACACCAAAAAAAGTATTGGCACGAGCGTATTTAGAATAGATAAAGACAATTACAACTTCCGGTCAGCACCCTGACGATCCAGCATCCAGCCAGGATATTCGGCCGTTAGCTTGCTCGCTTCATCCAGCTTTTGCAGTTCTTCATTGGTAAATATAATCTCCACCGCTTTCAGATTGTCATTGAGCTGATCCGGATTCTTTGCTCCGATGATCACTGTAGTCACCACCTTCTGATGAAGCAACCATGCCAATGCTAATTGTGCTACACTGGCATTCTTTTCTTTTGCCATTGGTTGCAATACATCTATGATATCGTAGGCCTTTTCTTTGTTTACCGGAGGGAAATCAAAAGCTACTCTGCGAGCTCCTTCCTGTTTATCGCCACTTCGTGTGAATTTGCCGCTAAGAAAACCACCGGCTAACGGACTCCATACCATCAGGCCCGTTTTCTGATCGAGAAGTAATGGACCCAGCTCGCGCTCCAGGTCACGGCCTGCAATGGTATAGTAGGCTTGCAGTGAAACAAACTTTGCGCGTTGATTATAGTGGGAATAACTTAATCCCTTCATCAATTGCCATGCGCTTAAATTGCTACAGCCGATGTAACGTACTTTGCCGCTCTTCACCAGATCATCCAGCACATCAATGGTTTCTTCAATAGGCGTGAGCGCATCATAACCATGAATCTGGTAGAGATCAATATAGTCCGTACCCAGGCGTTTAAGACTTAGCTCTACCTGTGAGAGAATGTGCTTACGCGAAAGCCCGATCTCATTAGGGCCACTGCCCATCTTGCCTCTCACCTTCGTAGCCACAATAAGATCATCTCGTTTCAGCCCCAGGTTTTTGATCGACTGTCCGGTAAGTTCTTCCGATACTCCTTCGGAGTACACATTGGCGGTATCGATAAAATTAATCCCTGCATCAATGGCCGTCTTCATTAGTTCGTCTACCGCTTTTTGACCGAGATCTCCAATGGCGCTCCATATCCCGCCTTTACCTCCGAACGTCATCGTGCCCAGGCAAAGCTCAGAAACTTTAAGACCTGTGTTTCCTAACAGATTGTACTTCATTGTATAGTGATTTAAGTGTTTAAAAGTCTCGGTAATGAGGCAAACAGGAGCATCATACAGTAAGTTCCTCCAATCGTTAATTTCAGAGTCGGAGATTCCGTCACTTTTAGTAACAATAAAGATAGGATTAATAGAAACAGGTCACTATTGCAAGCAGGAATTATAATTAATTAAGAAACTAACAGAAGCCAATCACTAAAGGTTTAACGCAGCTGCATCTGGAAAATATCGGTGCCAGTATAAAAAGGAAATAGAATTAAAGGGGTTTATTCAGTTTATAAACCAAAGCAACAGTAAGACTGGGAACAAAAGCATATTCCGAATAATACCCCGCCAGTTCCTTATCTACCTCTGCGCTCAAAGCAGAGAGAGTGCGCACATCCGAAGTCAGTTTGCTGGTTGAACCAACATTGGCGCTAAAGCCTAACTCAGTATCTATCTCAAAGCGCTTGTTTTTCAATGGAAACCTATGCCCGTACAGAACTCCGGCCTGATAAAGTGCCGATGTAAGATGAAGGTATTTTTCGGATGCCGGAGACCTGCCTTTCTTCACCGGATAATTATTGATGCTGGTGTTAAAGTAATCTTCCACCAATGCAGTAGGTGCATCGCCTCCATGGAGAGCAATCACCTGGAAAAAGGCACCCACATAATTGTGTCTGAAATTATAATTGATCCCCGCCTCTCCCACTATACCCAACTTAAAAGCATCATCGATCATTAAAATGATCTGTTCATCGGTACCCAGCTTCTCCAATACATTTAAAATAAGAGTACTGTTGGGTGGAGTAAGAATTCCTGCCGAAAGAGCTACAGAAAAATGTTTACTGATCTTTCCTTCATAACCCAATCCGAATTGAACAGGCACTTCCGCCATCACTTTTAAAGAACTTTGCTGTGCCCTGGCAGTAGTAAGAGAAATAATAACACCGATGATGATCTGTAGGGCGGGCAGGGTAATTTTACTCATTCCATATTTCATTTGTTTCTATAGCTCTTCATCATCTGTTGCTGAAAAGCTTTCTTCTTTTCCTGATACGTTTTAAATTGATCCTTTGTGAATATTGCTTTTAATTCCGAATCTTTTTCCTTGTCGGTTGATTTTAGTTCCTGAAACTTTGATCTCCTGTCGCCACCAGTTGCTTTCAGCTCTTCGTTCTGTTTCGCATAGCGAAGATTGATTTCCTGTACTTTGCCCTGCTGCTCGGGAGTAAGTGCCAGCTGCTCTTTCATCCAGTTATCCCAGTGCTGAGCCCGCTCTTCGGGGGTGGAGTTGGCTGCAGTTTGCGCATACGATGCTGAGCAAACGATCAGCAATAAGAAGAAGTAGTAAGAACGTATTTTATTTAAGATAGCCATATCGCTTCATTATTTAGTTTATGAAAGCCCCGACTATTCCGCCAGGGCCATTATTCATTTGAATATTCCGTTAAAGTGCTGTTACATCACCGGTTTCGAGGTTCACGGAATATTTCGTTCCGTTAATGTCCAATTCACCCACCTTGTTTCCTTTGAATACAATGGTACCCGAATAGCTGAAGTCTCCTTTGCCCGTTACTGTTTCGGTAATCGTTACAGAAGCAGTACCGCCTGTAATCATGCGCGATGTCTTATCCACCGTTACATCCGTAAGTGTGAAGGTGATGGTGCTGTTGCTGGTATTTTTGTTACGTACTTTAGATACAAAAGAACCGGTACGAACATACGCGCCATTGATCGTAAAGTAAGTGAAGGTAGCATCTAATGTTTTCACCGTCAGGTTACCGGTACCGGCACTTTGTGCGGACATACGCGGTGCATCTACAGAGCCGGTATAACTCAGGTTAGAAGTCATTGTAGTAGGAATCGCGGTGGTACAGGTAAGTGCATAGTCATAATGGTAAATAAAACTATAGGTAATGGAAGCACCTGCCACACTTGCTTTGCTGGCATCTTTACTTTCGGCATAGCCGCAGGTCGCAGTACGCGCGCCTCCGTTGGTATTGGTCGTTACGGTTGCATCATCGATGGCGGAAGTCATACCTCCCGAGTTGGAAGAGATGGAAGTGGAAATCATGTCGGCCGCTTCATCATTGGCGACAGCGGTAGTGTCGCTGTTATCATCACTGCAGGCAAAGGTCGTAAGCAGCAAAAGGATGGCGAATAATTTGGTTGGGAACGTTTTCATTTTTTATTTAAGTTTTAATTTTAAAAATATTTAGTACTTGGAATAAGAAAAATCAAAATAGTTTAATGCCCTGATTGATAAAATCAGTAAACAACCGGATTTATTCAGTCAACGGAAATTTCAATGTATGGGGCATCGATCTTAAATCATTTGAAGTCTGTGAGTCATTACCATTACGTCCAGAGACAGCCTCATTGAACTCCTTTTCATAATGAGGATGGTTGGTTTTTAGAAGTTTATCCCAGATATTGAAATAAAGGCCATAGTTTCCTTTTCCATAATGGTGGTGCATATTATGATGAGTAGACGTACTGAGCCATCTGGAAATCCTGTTTTTCAAAAACCAATCTGGAAACAGCTCGAAGCCAAGGTGGCCGATCACATTCATTACAATCATATATAAACTAAATAGCCCTATTACCGCACGATGTACCGGAAAAGTAAAAGCAATGAGCGGAAGAATTCCGATTTCAATCAATGCCTCTAACGGATGAAAAGAAAAAGCGGCAAGAGGGGTTGGATTATGGCTTCGGTGATGAATATGATGGACAAATGGGAAAAGTTTTTTCCAGTGCATCAGCCTGTGCGTCCAATAGAAATACGTATCGTGAAGAAAAATAACGGCTATCAGGCTACTTAAAAAGTACCACCCGGAATGAGCATGGATATCAGTGTAGATTTGCGTAGATTCTCTGACAGACGTGAAAAGCAGAACATAAATCACACCTGCAAAAATACAGAGTGTAATCATTGAATAGGTCAACTCATTGCTGATCGATTTTACAGCCGGTAATTGTTTCTGAATTTTATAATTCATCCAGCTTTTTCTTCTCCACACGTAAAACACCAGGTAGGTAATACCTGCAAAAACAAAATAACGAAGTGATGATACGATCACTATCTGCCAGAATTCAATTTGTTGGTAATCCATATATTTGTTTATTAATTCCTGTTATAGACTAAAAAAACTGGTGAAAGTTTGACTCAGTGCTTTCTTTTCAATGAATAACTGAAATTGATCAGTCTACAACATATATTATATACACTCTATGAATGTTTGTTAATTTTAGGCATGCCCGAAAAAAATGTATTCGCTGTTCCCTCCTTCGGAGTAGTCGTTCAGATTGCATTCTGGGCTTTATTATTCGGCTTTATTATTTCATTATCTTCGCTGGTATTGCGCTGGCCGGATGTGCTCTATCGGGCAGTTCTCACGCTCTGTTGCCACCTGATTAACTTCTATTTTTTTTATAGTTTCCTGATGCCTCGCTATTTTGAAAAAGGAAAATACATTTCCTCATTAGCAGGTTGCCTGCTGTTACTCACACTCATTACACCACTGCGTATGCATCTGGAGAGTCTTTTTGTTATTGATATCTCCGCATTCAGCTTGCGTATAGGAGCCAATGCACGCGCAGGCTTTATTATATTCAGCGAGGTGACAATAGCCGCTTTTGCTTCCTTACTAAAACTGGCCGTGAGTAGCGACAAAATGAAGAATCGGCTCAAGGACATGGAAAAAAATCAACTCGAAACAGAATTGCGTTTCCTCAAAGCACAAATGAGTCCTCATTTTTTATTTAATAGCATTAATAATATTTATTCATTGGTTCTATTGAAGTCCGACCAGGCACCGAATGCTTTGATGAAATTATCTATCCTGCTTCGGTATCTTTTATACGAATGTGATCATAAGGTTTCCATTGCAAAGGAAGTAGAAGCTTTGAAAACGTTTAATGATTTGTTTCAGCTGAAATTTGAAACTCCATTAAAATTAAATTGGGATATTCGTCTCATGAATTCCAATCGACACATTGAACCTTTGTTTCTGGTGCCCTTACTTGAAAATGCGATGAAGCATAGTGGTTTGGGGACAGACCCCGATGCAGAGGTACACATCGCTATCATTTCAAATGAAAAAACACTAAAAGTTAAAACAGGGAACAGTATTTCTACAGTTGCTCCTCTGCCAGATGAACGGGGAGGTATAGGATTAGCTAATATTAAAAAGAGATTGGAACGCATTTTTCCTGGTGCCTATCGGTTGGAAATTAATCAATCTGCAAACTGGTTTTCTCTTACATTGGAAATGCCTCTGCTATGAAGTTAAACTGTGTTGTTGTCGATGATGAATACCTTGCTATAAGAATACTACAAGAGTATGCATCTAAAATCAGTACGTTACACATCACAGCCACTTTTACACGTCCGCAGGAAGCATTGGATTATCTATTAGCTCATCCTGTTCATTTACTTTTTTTAGATATTCAAATGCCACGCCTGGATGGGTTTGAATTGCTAAAGCAATTACCAGCTCCTCCGATGGTTATCTTCACTACTGCACGCCACGATTATGCAGTAAAAGCTTTTGAACTCGATGTACTCGATTACCTGGTCAAGCCTATTCCTATCGAGCGTTTTGAAAAGGCAGTAAAAAAAGCAGAAGAATATAGCTTATTCAAAAGAAAGAGTTCCCACCAAAATGATTCACTCGATCACCTGATGATCAAAGCCGATTATCGTATCCATAAAATTAACTTCAGTGACATTGAATACATTGAAGGATTGAGTGAATATGTAAAAATTCACACCCACGAGAAAACGTATGTTCCTCTTGCGGCATTAAAAGAATTAGTCAGTCAGCTTCCCGAAGACCGATTTATACGCATACACAAAAGTTATATCATCTCCATTGGCTGCATTTCCTCTTATACTTCTCAATCCGTGATCTTAACAAGCGGTAAGAATCTTCCCATTGGTCGCTCTTACAAAGCAGGTTTCATGGAGCAAATGGAAAAATAGAGCGTCCAACCTGCTGAACTATTTCCGGGAAAAACTTATTCAAACGCGATTCAAATGGAACTAAAAGACAGCAATGGTACGATCCTCACCGATGGCGATTCGGTCGCGCTTATTAAAGACTTAAAAGCAGCATTGTGCTTCGTGTTGAGTTTTTAAAGAAGAGTTAAGCAAATCCGTATTGATATCATTTCAGCATTAGACTAAGTCTTCTCATAGACAAATAAATTACCACGGGCTTCATCCCGTGGTAATTATAGTTATTTCGATACTACAGTTTCTTCCTGTTTGATCATACGATGAACGAGGCCCTGAACTTTAGGGCCAATAAATAAAATAGCCGGAATCACAACACCATAAGCCATGCCCCACGATTTCAGCCAGATCGCAACGAACTGATCCACGTATCCAATATTAATGCTGATCAATGTGAAGGATATAATTCCTGTAGTGACGATGCCCATCAGCAAAGCGAAAGCAATTCGTTGTTTTACTTCAATTTTCATTTTTTTATTTCTCCATAATCATTGTAATACCCTGGCCGCCTGCAGCACATACGGAAATAAAGCCACGGCCCGATCCTTTCTCATTTAACAGCTTGGCCATAGTGCCAATAATGCGGCCACCGGTAGCCGCAAAAGGATGGGCTGCTGCAAGACTGCTTCCTTTTACGTTTAGTTTGTTGCGATCAATGCTGCCGAGTGCCTGATCAAAGCCAAACGATTTCATCAACTCCGGGCTCTCCCATATCTTTAAAGTAGTGAGTACCTGCGCAGCAAACGCCTCATGAATTTCGTAGAAGTCAAAATCCTGAAGAGTCAATCCCGCTTTTTTCAGCATACGCGTGGCGGCATAGACAGGCGCCAGCAAAAGGTTTTGTTTGTTTTGTACATATTCGATGGCTGCCACTTCTGCGAACGTAATGTAGGCAAGCACCGGTAACTGATGCGCGTGTGCCCATGCTTCACTTGCCAGCAATACACAGGAAGCACCATCGGTAAAGGGTGTAGAATTTCCTGCTGTCAGTGTTCCCTTTTCTTTATCGAAAGCCGGCTTTAGCTTGGCCAATTTTTCAAGGCTGGTATCTTTTCGCACATTATTATCACGATCCAATCCAAGATAAGGAGTGATCATATCTTTAAAGAAACCTTCGTCCTGTGCCTTTGCCATTTTCTGATGACTTTGCAATGCAAGCTGGTCCTGCTCTTCACGCGAGATACCATAATATTTCGCAGTAATCTCGGTATGGCCTCCCATAGATAACTTAGTGCGGGGCTCATCCACACCAGGAGCAACAGGCGCAAGGTCCCTAAAACGGATCTTTAAAAACTGCTTGATCTTTGCTCCGGTGGTTTTCGCCCTTCGTGCTTCCAGCAAAATCCTTCGCAATGATTCACTTAACACTACAGGCACATTGCTGGTGGAATCCACTCCACCGGCAATACCCACTTCAATTTGTCCCAACGCTATTTTATTCCCGATGTATATCGCAGCTTCTATGCCGGTATCGCATGCCTGCTGTATATCGCATGCCGGTGTTGCCTGATCTAGCGTGGTACCCATTACCGACTCGCGCATCAGATTAAATTCACGACTGTGCTTGATCACCGCACCACCTGCTACCTCACCTAACAACTGACCCTGTAAATGATAGCGCTCGATCAATCCGTTGAGTGTTGCCACCATCATGTCCTGATTAGTTGCATTGGCGTAATTGGTATTGTGACGTGCAAAGGGAATGCGGTTGTAACCGACTACCGCTACTTTACGAGGGAAAGGATTCATAACTATTTATAATTAAATGTGATACACCATATTACTCCACCGGGTTCAACGCCAGCAAAGCTTCAGCGGGTGACGAACGACTCAATTCATAAATGTAAGCAGTCTGGCCTACATGTATCTCATAATTATTATTGGCTAATGAATTTATCAGATCATCGGCAACAGCAGATGGCGGAATGCCTTTTTCTCCTCCTATTTCCGTAGAGAATTCCGTATTTACCAGCGGAGGCATCAGTTCAAATACTTTAATATTAGTGTCTTTCGCCAAGGCCAACCGCAGGGACAGTGTATAGGAATGCAGTGCAGCCTTGCTGGCAGCATAATTGGCCAGTACCTGATTAGGTACAAAAGCAACAATCGATGATACATTGACAATAGCAGCCTCGGGTTGTTTTTTAAGCAGTGGTAATAACTCTTCATTCAACCGGACGATCGAAAAATAGTTAGTAAGAAATTCATCGCTTGCTTTCTCAAAGACGCCTGTTTGCCGGGACAAATTATGCAGCACTGCCCTGCCGGCATTATTAATCACGGTATTCAATGAAGGAAAGTCTGCGCTAAGCTTCCTGACTAACGTTTTTACATCTTCTGCGTTGCTTACATCGCTTTTAATGCCAGTAACGTTGGGCAATTGTGCTACTGCCTTTTTCAGGCGCTCCTCGTCTCTTCCGGTAATAATAACTTTGTTACCTTTTGCCGAAAGCTGTTTTGCAATTTCAAATCCGATGCCTGCACTACCTCCGGTGATCAATACTGTGTTTTCTGTGGTCTTCATTTTTAATTATGTTTATTTTATTGTTGTTCTTATTTCAGGATCAGGCAGGTACTCACGGCATGTGCATAAATGACGTGCTGCGCATCGATCAGTTGTGCTTCTACCAGCGCAGTACGGCTTCCCTGGTGAATAACCTTGCCAACCGCCACCAGTTCGCCTTGCTTTGTGGTAATGGCTTTCAGGAAATTCACTTTTAACTCGAGTGTAGTATAAGCAACGCCTGCTTCAAGCATGGAATGAAGAGAGCAGCCCATGGCGGAATCGAGAATGGCAGAGATGACTCCGCCATGCACGGTACCAATCGGGTTGTAATGAAACTCACGCGGCTGAAAAGTGAAAGACACTTTACCCTTTTCGAGTGACCCTACTCTAAAATCCAGGGTATGAAGCAGCGGTGGTAAAGGAAGCTGTCCATCCTGCATCGCCTGAAGGTATTCTAATCCCGACATGGCTTTAGCTTCCTGCAAACCCTGCAGTGGATCTTCCCATTGAATTAATCGTGTTCTTTCCATATTCTTATTATCATACCGAACGGTATGGTTTTAATTAAAAAAAGAGTTACTCCAGATCCAGAATCATTTTTTCTACCGACTTCATTACTGTTTTCAAATAGTTCAGCCTGCCAGTGACTTTCGATACCATAATTCCTCCTTCTATCGTGGCCACCATGGTCAGGGCTACTTCTTCTGCGTTCACGGAATGACGGAACTCTTTGTCCTTTTTTCCCTTTTCGATAAGGCTGACTATTTTATTCTTCCAGGCTGTAATAGCAGCACTTGCTTTCTTTCTCAGTTCAGGATGTGTATCGTCCGACTCTACTGCTGTATTCAGCACCGGGCATCCTCCTTCGGGAAAGGGCCGCTTTAAGACATCATTGCCATATACATTTACGTAAGCCAGCAACTGACCTTTCGCTGTAGTGTGTTTACTCATTTCAGCACTGACCAGATTATTCACCATAGCCAGGTTATAATCAAAAACAGCCAGCGCCACTTCATCTTTATTTACGAAGTTGTTATAGATGCTTCCTTTTGTCAGCCCTGTCGCTTCTTCCATATCGGATAACGTGGTACCTGTAAAACCCTTACGATTAAATACAGGTGCTGTTTTTTCGATGATCCACGCTTTGGTTTCTTCTGCTTTAGGCATGCTCTTACTGGCTGACCGGTCAAATATACCGATCGGTATCGAACAAACCAGACTTCCGCGATTAAAGTTTCCTGCTTCCGGATAATTGGAAATTATTTGTAAGACGATTATGCTGCCTTCTGTCTTCGTCTTCTGTCGTTCAGGTAAGAGGCCATCAGAACGAGTATTCCTCCGGCCACGATAGAAACATCTGCCATATTAAAAATCCCGGTTTGAACCACTCCAAAATCAATATGCATAAAATCCGTTACCGAGCCATACACCACCCGGTCATAAATATTTCCGATTCCTCCTCCTACAATAAAGCAGATGCCGGTAACAAAACCATAAGGAAGTGTTTTTCTTTTGAAAATATAAACAAGAACCAGCACGATGACGATCAAAGGCAAAACAATAAACAGGATCAAACGGAATGGTTGTGGCATAACACTTCCAGCACTTAAAAATGCTCCGGTGTTCTCAATTTTAGTCAGTGTCAGATAGCTGTTAAAGAAACTGATGTGTTCGTTATAATCGATTCGCTGGCGTACAATGTTCTTTGAAATCTGATCACAGCTGATATTTGACCCTACCACGACCAGGATCATCACCGTACGTAAAATTCGTTTCCCATTCATGAAACGAATATACAAACTTGACCAGCAATAAAAATCAATTATTATTTCAACTTGCCCATCTTCATATAAAGTTCCCGCTGCTTCTTATCAAGATGCTCTATCGCATAACGCAGCATGGTGCGTGGCATGATCGCTGCATACTGGTTCAAAAAGCGGATAAGCTGTGGGCGATCCTTTTCTCCTGCTGCACGCACCCACCCTCCGGCAGCTTTATGAATCAGGTCGTGTTTATCTTTCAATAGTATTTCAGCGATCTTAAATGTATCCGCTACGTCTTTCTGCCGTATAAAAAAGAATGTGCTCACAATGGAAGTTCGTCTCTCCCACACATTTTTAGAGCGTGCAAGCTGATATAATATTTTCCGTGGCTTGTCAAACAAATAACCTCCTACCACATACGGAGCCGAGCGATCGACCAGATCCCAATTGTTGATCCGGTCATGCCGATGGATGTACAGATCAAACAACTCCTTTCTTCTGCTCTCCGGTGTTTTTTTATTGCGTGCCTGGAAGTCCATAATACTTACTGCGCCAGCTCTTGCCTCATGGATCGGGCTCTCTAATAACTTTTCAATTTGCCTGAGTGGCATGTCTACCATTTCTTTCGCCAGTGCGAAGACTTGCCCCATGCGCACCCCGATGAATGTATCGCCTTCACTGTACTCTCCTTCACCCAATTTAAAATAGCGCAGGATCTTCTCCAGCTCTTTTGCAGACTGATGTTCATGTAGTCTTTCAATAAAGTATTTCGCGGTAATTCCTGCCGATGAAGCAGGGATATTTTCCTTCTTCACCACCTTTGATTTAAGAACCGGAGACTTTGTTTTTGAAGACTTCGTCATTCTGGGCTTATCCGTTGAATGCTTCTTTTAAACCAGCGATATCGATCTTTTTCATCTTGAGCATCGCCTGCATGGCACGGTTTGCTTTTTCGCGGTCTTTATCGGCAAAGAGCTCACCCAAAACGGTTGGAATAATCTGCCATGACAATCCGTATTTATCTTTTAACCATCCGCACATGGATTCCCGGCCTCCATCGGCAGTAAGCTTTTTCCATAGTTCATCCACTTCTGCCTGGGTCCCGCACTTTACAAACAGGGAGATCGCTTCTGTAAATTTGAATTGCGGGCCTCCATTCAATGCCTGGAATTCCGTTCCATCAAGAATGAAACTTACGCCCATCACTGTTCCTCCCGGGCCAGGCATAGTGCTTACTATTTTTGAATTTTTAAAAATGGAAGTATAAAAACGTGCTGCTTCTTCCGCCTGGTTATCGTACCACAGGAAGGGGGTGATTTTCTGACTGATCGTTGCCATAAGTCTATAATTTAGTTAAAGATGAATAATAAAGGATCATTATTTTGTTTTCAGTTTTCCGCCCAGCCATGTGCAAGGCAGCGAAGTAATGACTAATGCAATGGGATACCAGTGTGCGGACAAATCCCATCCTGCAAACACACCGATGATACTTACTGCAGTACCGATCAAACCCAGTATCATCGCATGACGCATGGGGCGGAAGGGAGCCAATGCGGCAGTGACATATCCTCCTACTATTGCATAAACGGAACGATAGATCAATGCCAGCAAAAGCATCCAGGTGATGAAGAGACCTTGCTCCGGTGGCGGGAAAACATCCAGTTTTTCCAATACCACATCGGTCATCGTAGAAAATATAACGATAACTAATATTCCGGCAACTACTGCTCCTATGCTTTTAAGTGTATGCATTGTAATTCATTTTTGATACACCAAAGCTACAAGCAAGCTATTATTCCGCAACGGGTGTAAAAGCGACAATTTAAGGGCGTATTAAGACAAGTTTTTACCTATTCTTATTCTCCATCAATGCACACGACATTATAGATGCACTGAGCGGCAAATGGAAATTATTCTCGCATTGTTGAAATCTGAAAAGAGAAGATTCAAAGAACTGCAGAAAGACGTATAAAATTAGGTGTTATGCATAGAAAGAAAACAATGGGAGAGTAAGAGGCACCTCTTTGAGACAGCCTCTTTGTGTTAAATCAGTTTTCATCCGCATGGTTGACTCTTACCTTCTTCCTGTCACTATTATTTTATTAACTACCGGCAAGAAGAAGGCTGATTTCTTTTTGTGACTGAACACTTTCCCCAGCTGGGTTTTGCCCGACCTGTTTATTTTCCAATACTTCTGTAACGGTTACCGCCTGTACGGTATCAGAAAGCTGGCAGGCCAGTATCCGGATCAGTTCGGTCTTCATCTGCGGGTTATACACAGGGAAACAGACTTCGATGCGCCTGTAAATATTCCGGTTCATCCAGTCGGCTGAGCCCAGGAATACGTGCGGCTCTCCATTGTTGTGAAACATAAATACCCTTCCATGTTCCAGGTACCGGTCAACGATGCGGATCACACGGATGTTCTCGCTCATCCCCTGTACACCAGGCACCAGGCAACAAATACTCCGTACGATAAGCGAAATGTGTACACCTGTATTAGAGGCTTCATAGAGTTTGGCGATCAGCACCTGGTCTTCGAGGTTGTTCATTTTAATAGTAATAGAAGCCGGCAAGCCTTGTTTCGCAAAATCGATTTCACGATCAATCAACGTCACGAATTGTTTTTGTAGGTTGAATTGCGCTATTAACAGGTGATCGAACCGGATACTATCGGATGCCTTTGGCTTTCTGCGCTTCTTTAAGAAAATAAATAGTTGTTCGGCTTCCTTTAGCAAAGCGGTGTTGGCCGTAAACAGAACGTGATCGGTATAAAAACGGGCTGTGGTTTCGTTGAAATTACCAGTGGATAATAAACCCATGTATTCCGTTCGCTTATCGATGGTTCTTTTCACCAGGGCAATCTTGGCATGTACTTTTAACTCCGGTATACTGGAGATGATCCGTACACCAGCTTCCTTCATCTTCCGGGCCCACTTGATATTGTTGGCTTCATCAAAGCGTGCTTTTAACTCTATGAACACCGTTACTTTTTTGCCGTTCTTCGCGGCATGAATCAAGGCGCTGGCAATACGCGAATCACTGGCTACACGATATAAAGTGACATAAATACGCGTGACTTGCGTGTCGATTGCCGCTTCATTAAAAAAGCGAACCACGGTTTCGTAGGAATGATACGGAGGGTGCAATAGAATTTCCCGCTTACGGATCACATCAAACAAAAGCGCATCGTCAGTAGCGTATTTCGTCTTCGGCCATGTCTCATACGCAAACCGGTTATTTCCCAAAGGAAGGGAAGAGAGATCTTTCAAATTATGATAGGTACCACCTTCTACAAAGGTAGCCTGCTGCAACCCCAGTTGTCCGGCCAATAAGGATAGTGTAGATAAAGGTATTCCCGACTGATATAGAAATCGTGTAGCCAGGCCCAGATCACGTTTGGTTATTTCTTTCTCAATCTTTTTAGCGAGGTTGCCATCGTACTCATCTTTCAAATCCAGTTCGGCATCGCGTGTGATTTTAAAACTATAAGCCGATACACACGTAAACATATTAAAAATGGAAGGGAGATTAAACCGGATAATGTCATCCAGAAAAACAATGTATTGAATCCCTTCGGAAGTAACCGTATAAAAGCGCGAGATATGATCAGAAGGAATGGTAATAATATAATGCCGCTCGTTGTTGTCCGTTGTTAACACCGTAGCCAACAGGTAGAGCTTATTATTCTCCGGGAAAAAATCCAGGGTGCCGATCAATTCGGTAAGCGAAATATAACCGGCTACGTGTTCAAAAAAATATGCTTTAGCCCTGGCTTTGACGGCATCGGGCAACGGCTCATTAAAGATTACGCTAATCTGGTGCGCGACCAGTTCAGGCAGTATGCCTTCGGTAAGAATCTTACCAAATTTTTCCTGCTGGGCGTGAACAAGCTGGTTGACTTGTTTTAAAACAGTCACTGCGTTATCGTTTTTGTTCCTGGCAAGGCTGTTCAGTGCCATTAATGCCGGCATACGCACCCGATAAAATTCATCCAGGTTGGAAGAATAAATGGAAAGGAATTTCAACCGTTCCATCAACGGTACACGTTCGCGTTGCGCTTCCTCCAATACCCGTGCATTGAAGGAAAGCCAGCTCAGGTCACGATCAAAAAAAACATATTTCATAGGCAGTTATCGTTGTCAGTTTACATTCGAAGTTGAGCCCGACAATAATACGCTATAACATCAACTTTATTTTGGTCTGTATAAAGGCTTCATTTTCAGGTAACACAGCAGTAAAGAAAGTGCCCGGTTGCAAAAAAACAACACCCTCCTGACATTACGAATTCCGTGCATGAAAATGGTATGCAATTCGTGTAACCGCTTTTGCATATTGATTTGCCCAATTGCTCTACTCCTGCAATTGCGTTCATTTGCAAGAAGTAAATAAATATGAGTGTAGATTTCCCGGTCAAAATCATTGCGATAATAATCTTCAGAAATACCTCGTTTAATATTTCCTTTCTGTCATATAGTAGTACTGAAATTGCAGAGACAGAACCCATCCGGGAACGATCCATCTCGATGATCAGCAGTGGTTGGCAACAGAATGGGGTCAAAATAAAAAGACGATTTTGAAGTGCATCATCGGACACCTTCGTTCATTACCGGGCGCGTTAATTATTTTCATGGCTGTTGATTTCGTAAAATCGCCATTTTATAAATTGGCACTTACCTTGCAATAGCGCAATAAACCTGTGCCTATGTTCCTTAAAACCTTCATTCGAAGTTTCAAGAAAAATAAATTCTTTTCAATCCTCAATATTCTGGGCCTCGCACTGGGCATGGCAGTATTTCTATTCATTGCCATGTACGTAAAGTTCGAGACGAGCTATGAAGATTTCAACCCGAATGCTTCATCGATCTACCGAGTAAAGCTGGATGTATATGTCAACAATGAACAGGTACTCACAAGCGCAGAGAATTATCCAGCAGTTGGACCAGCGCTCACGGCCTTGCCGGAGGTAACAGCTTTTACGCGTTTGTATAATCTGGGATATAAAAACAATGTGATCATTACTAACGAAGAGGCGAAACCTGATCCGATCGCTTTCAAGCATCGCAAATTTTTATATGCCGATTCGTCTTTTCTTCCCATGATGGGCTACACCCTTATCGCTGGCGATATCAGGACAGCGTTGGCAGAACCACACACTGCGGTAATAACAAAACACTACGCTACTTTATACTTTGGCACGGAGGATCCAATTGGTAAAATACTTCGAATGCAGGATGACGATGATAACAATGAGTTGGTACGCGTAACAGGTATACTGGATGAAGTACCTGCGAATACACATTTAAAATTTGATGTGCTCTTTTCGTATAAGACATTATACGCACGTCAGGGAGACAATCCATCCTATGGTATAGAGAGATTTGATCGCAGCTGGCAACGTAGCGATATGTATACGTTCATCCAGCTTAGGCCAGGTACGGACGTCAGGATTTTTGAAGCAAAATTACCTGCCATTGTAAAAAGGAATAATCCAGTTCAACAGACGAGTAATCAACGCGATGTTTTAACACTGCAACCTTTGAAGGATATTCATCTTACCTCACGACTGGCGGAAGAAGCGGAGCCAAATGGTGATGAACGCATCGTATACTTTTCGGGCATGATCGGGTTGTTTGTATTGGCCATCGCACTGATCAATTACATTAACCTAGCCACTGCACAAGCTATGGAGCGTGCGCGTGAAGTAGGTGTGCGTAAGATTATGGGTGCTGTGAAGCACCAGCTTATCAGACAGTTTTTAACGGAAGCGGCTTGTATCAATCTGTTAAGTATGCTTTTGGCTTCCGCATCGGTAGGAGTTGTGCTTCCGGTATTCAATTCCATATTCGGCTTATCTCTGGATACGGGGTACCTGTTTCAGCCATGGTTTATGGCTTTACTCGTCATACTGTGGATTGCGGGAACGGTGCTATCAGGATTTTACCCTGCGCTTGTACTCTCTTCGTTTAAACCATTGTCTATAGTAAAAGGTAAAATGAAAAACAGTACGCGGGGTATTGTACTGCGTAAGTCACTGGTCGTATTTCAATTCATGGCTTCGGTAGCGTTGATTGCCTGTACACTGATCGTGTTTAGCCAGCTCGAGTATATGATGAAAGGAGACATCGGTATGAACATTGATCAAGTGCTGGTGGTGGAACGACCTGGTATTGGCCCGGGACATCCTGAATTTGAAACTGCGGTTGATGCATTCCGAAATGAATTAAAAAATAATTCTGCGGTTCAGTCCTTCAGTATGTCTTCCACCATACCTGGTAAGCAGCGGGAATACAGGGTTGCTGTAAAACGTTATGGATCTTCTGACGATAAACTGATTTCCGTTCGTACCAATAGTATGGATTATGAATTTCTGGATGTGTATAAAATGAAGGTCCTGGCTGGCCGCATGTTCTCAGAAGATTATGTGCAGGATCAGGATACCTCCATTGTGATTACATTATCCGCAGTAAAGCTGCTCGGCTTTAAAAATCCCGAAGAAGCAATAGGTCAGACTTTGTCTATTCCGGATTGGTTTGTACCTAATCCCATCATTGTGGGGGTGGTTAACGATTATCACCAGGTTTCTCTAAAGAGCCCTTTGGAACCTTCTGTTTTCTATTGTGACCCGAAATATGGAGAGTTTTATTCTATTCGGATAAATTCCTCAAATGTCACAGAAATAATCAATACGGTACAGGCCGCATGGCAAAAAGCATTTCCCGGGAATCCGTTTGAATACTTTTTCCTGAACGATTACTTCGATAGCCAATATAAAAATGAGCGTCAGTTTGGAATGTTGTTCACTACGTTCTCTGCACTTGCGTTACTAATCGGATGCCTGGGCTTACTGGGATTATCAGCCTATACAGCCATGCAACGTACTAAAGAGATTGGTATTCGTAAAGTATTAGGCTCAACCGAAGTCGGTATTTTTGTATTGCTATCGCGGGAATATATCAAGCTGATTCTACTGGCAATCGTGTTAGCCGTGCCGTTTATATATGTGCTGATGGACAAGTGGATCCAGAGTTTCCCGTATCGTACATCGATTAGCGCTGCAGAATTTATTATAGCCGGTGGTGCTGTGTTACTGATCGCACTGTTAGCCGTAAGCTTCCAGACATGGAGAGCAGCCCGGGTGAATCCGGTTACTTCATTGAGGAGTGAATAATCGTAACTGCCTGAACAGAGTTAAAAGTAAAGGACTACTTTATTAAGTACGCCCTAATGTTCCATTTTATGTTTTTTGAGCTTTAACCTTATTGCCGGCAAGCGATAGTTAAATGGCTTGCTGGCAGAAGGCTTGATATTTAATGTTACTAACCAACTATCAATTGATTTACATTCTGAAAAACCTAATCAATTAATCCATAACACGTTCTTATTTCAGCATTTTAATAATTTTTCCATCCCACGTCCACTTATTGTCTTTTCGTGTAAAGAATGTTCGTCTTTTCTTTTCACCCTCTACCTCTTCATCGTAGAGGACGATGAATGGTGTCGGATTAACAATCTTAGTGGAATAGTCAACTACCGCCTTATTCCCGGAAGGATTGATTTCTATATTTTGTACATGCAGAAAAACTTCTTCTGCCATCCTGATCCGCTGAATGTCAAAGGATTTGAGTGTGTCGCTCGTTGGAATCAGATAGGGAGTGGCTTTATCTGTAAAGTAGATAAGGGGTTTACCCATATCTTGCATGGTATGCTTTATTTGAGCTGTGACAAAACCATTTTCTACTAATTTTTTTTTAATTACCTCTTGCACATATTCATCACCGTTACAAAACATCTTGTACTCCACGTTAAGCGGGTATACTTTAGCATCTGTCAATAGTGTCTCCACATCGCTGCTACTCAGGTCGCTGCATGAGGTCAGAGCAATACTTAACAGGATAAAGCAGATAAGGTAACAATGAACTATTCGTTTCATAAGTGCGTAATAGGAAGCTTCATTTTACGCAAATTAAAAAAGGATGGACTCAATTGATAATGGTTCTTTAAAATCATCCATAATCCCAAAAGAACAGCATAGCTCCCACCCCGTTCAATCCATTCAAAGATCGCATAGGTAGGGTAGGGAATTTGCAGTTATCTTGCGTGGACCATTTTGTAATGTGCTCCGCTACGGCAATTCCATAGGCTATCGAACGCTCATACACTTCTTCCGGTAAGCCGGAATCTTTATATTCATTCAACACGCGCTCGCTGAATTTATCGAGCTCGTTTTCAAAAAAAATGAGCACCCTTCCCATCTTAAGTGCTGCCTGAACAGAGGCTAGCGGAAAACAATATTGTTTACCCTTTTCAGGTTGCGGTACATCAGATAGTCCGTGAAGCTGCCCTTCCAAAGAAACAAGGGTTGAATCATGGTGACGTACTGCCTCATAAGCAGCTACGCTCACGTAAGCATAAATGCGACTGGCAACAGGTAGAGAAAATATATCATGAACAATGATATCGGTAAGCTTCTTAATGGTTTGATGTAATTGTTCCGGGTCTTCCATTTTGCTTTTATAGTCACCGGACGAAGAGCAACCCATCAAAAAAGCAAAGAGTAAAATAGTAAGTATTCGTTTTGTCATAATCCAATTTATCTTGAAAGTCTCTGATAATAAAAAGGTGTATGATCAGCAGCAACAGATCATACACATAAAAAAACTATATCCTGAATCCGATAGAAGCGGTAAAGCTTCGTCCGTCTGAAGGCCATACACCTGGTCCGGGATAAAAGGTCGGACGCTTGGTGAAGTAATGCTCGTTCGTCACATTGTTGATGTTGAACCGGATCTTTATCCTATCCGAAACATGGATCGATGTATTGAGATCAAGCAATCCGTAGGATGGCACAAGACCCACGGCACCTGTGGCACTTGGAATCTTTGTGTTCAGCGGATCGGCATACGTTTCGCCAGTGAAGCTATAAAGCATTGAAATACTGGCGATGCCAGCCTTTAATGTGACACCATTGCGTGTGATCACGTCCGGTACACTCTCTACTTTGTTTCCACTTACGTCAACATTTTGTTCACCTGCACGAACGCTGGCCGACTCGTAACGGCTTTTCATCAAAGCTGTGGATGTAAATACAGACAGGTTCGTCTTCTTGCCCAACGGCAAGCTATACTCTAAGAAAATCTCTGCCCCTGTTGTCTTTGAATCTCCGATGTTGGTACGGTATAAAATGAAGACGTTGTTTGCACCGTGCGTGGCCTGGCTACCCAGACGATTATTATACTGAAGCTGGAAAGCGGTGACGTCCCAGCGAAACACACCTGATGTATGATAAGATGCTCCACGGAATCCCACTTCCATATTGTATCCATAAGCATCTTTCAAATCCTTGTTCACAGTTTCATATATTGTTGCAGGAATAATGTCTTTGAAGATCACCGGACGGTATGCCTGAGACCATCCACCATAGAACATAGTATTTCCTTTCAAAACATATTGTGCGCTCACTCCGAATAACGGAAACTTATGCTCAATGGTGTTAGGGATATCATCGGCAGGATAGTAAGAGATCGCTCCATACATCTTCGAATCTCCGGATTCAATACGAACACCGGGATTGATCGATAACTTTTCCGAAATCTTAAAATTGTTCTCAA
>Ga0307515_10005790_pt1 | contig 24947 bp, 34 predicted proteins | sample 17_EM_MG_FD_194513 | JGI IMG/M metagenome (GOLD analysis project Ga0307515, IMG submission 194513) | Populus trichocarpa ectomycorrhiza microbial communities from riparian zone in the Pacific Northwest, United States - 17_EM | ecosystem: Host-associated > Plants > Roots > Unclassified | place... | reverse complement strand
TGCTGCTGCTGTTGCTGCTGCTGGTACTGCTGCTGTTGCTGCTGTTGCTGGCCAAAGCCTCCGAATCCTGGGTTGTTGGGGATGTCACCGCCAAACCCAGAAGGTTTCTTACCAAACAGACCACCAAACAGACCTGCACAAGGCTTAATCTTGATACTCTTCAACACCGGAATGGAGGTGTTTATTGTGGGGAGTGCCGTAGATAGTGTAAGGATGACGCCTTCCCAGTCCTCTCCTGTCGACTGAATGATCGAGGCGCGATAATGGACTGCCACCTTTGGCGCGACTGAACCGTCCGCGGCGGTGGTTGCACGCAGGTCAAAGGCAGACTCCCATCTCACGCCGTTGACGACTGTTTGTATTGGAAATGAGAGTTGACTCAAGGATCGAGTGCTATTTAGACTCACGATAAGTCAAGGAAATCTCTGCTTCGTGGTCGTCTTCGGCGTTGATCACAAGTTTCACCTTGGCTTTCCTCTTAATGGAACCATCAACCTTCTCAGTGGGTTCCTCGCGTTCTTTCTTGAGTTTCTCGTCGATATCAACCGCCCGCTTTTCTATGTCTCGAATATTCTCAACGTTCTTCGCCCCGATCGTTAAGAACTTCTCGAGGAAGTCGGCCATATCGTCGGGCTTAACGTGTTCACCAGTCAAACCCTTCGCGTAAGAAAGTAGGAGATCGGCATGGTGATCAACGACGCGACGCTGGCCGTCGAGGCGTGTCTTTTCGACCTCAAGTTCACGGACATAGTCTGACTTTTCAGTGGCTTTGAGGTCGAGGGCAGGTACGGTGCAGACAACGTCGGAGAGCATGGCATTGCCAAAGCCCGAGACACGCAGACTTTCCGTAACGATGTTGTTGGGCAAGCTGGTGATATCGATGTTGTTTTCGCCAGTCTAGAAATCAAGAGTGGTGACGGAACCGTAGGCTCATTAGTTGATTTTCGTCGATGAGGACGACTCAAGGAAGACGACAACAACTCGGGTGTGTGTGGCATGCGCGTCACCCTGCGAGTTGAGAGCAATATCAAGTGATCTTGCACAGTAGATCCTTGTCGCCGTCCTCTGGTGCCTATATGACGTACCTTGAGCGCAATTGTAAATTTCCTGACGACCTCTGCGCACGCCGACCTGAACACGGTCACCGCGTGGACTGGAGTTGAGGCAGCGTCAATCTTATGAGCAGTAGTGAGCTGCATGTTAGGGTGGTTGGAGAGCAAGATGTGCCCAAGAGGAGACGCCGAATTTGGCGCCTTTTATGTCGATATTCAGCCTCGGAGCCGCGATGTCTGACTAGGCCACGTCTTTGTTTCCACTCAAACGGGGTCGGAGCCCTTTCTCCTCCTTCCAAGTCATAGAAAGCGATCTGCTCCTCATTAGAGGCTTCCCTAGCTAGACGCCCGAGCTCGAACTTGCTGTTGCCTCCAACCGATGACACCCCCTCATAATGCCCAACGCAGTGAAGCAGATCAGAGTTGGGTTGGGCGATCGCTCGTTCGTGTTGCAATGGCCACTCACCACATACTTTGCTATTCGCCCGCGCGCTTTACCGCAGTATAGTATCAAACGATACACGCAGAGAACGCGAAGCGAAGCGTCAAGTGTGATAGCATCAACCCTCACCCTCTCCGTTCCCCCTTTCATCACTCATTGGAGCGTTACGTACCGGCCTCTTTCTTACCTATGCACCAACCGGCAATCCAGCCATTTAGAGAGCAGACAGCACTGAGCAATGCCGACGCGGCGATGATATCACAGCTTCTGAGAGGCCGACCCACATTGGTCTTCGCCATCGGATTTGCCATGCCTCTCCCTGGTATGCCGGTTATTCACCAGGTGGTACGTGATAAAGTTTGGTTGGGATATGGCCACCCATCAGAGAGGTCTCAGTGAAACCATCATCACCTCATTCTCTCGAACTGACCACTCAATTTGGCTCACTCACGATAGCACAGATCCCTCCTGTGAAGAAGGGCTCACCCATCATGGATTCATTGTCTTAGTCTCGTCGACTCTTCTCTTGGGCGGCAAGATGGTACCGGCTAAATCGGGTGCCACGAACATGATCGACTTTCCCATCGGGGTTCTGTCATCGTGAGTGGGTATCTTGCTCGACATTTATTCTTACCGGAGCTCTCGCTAGTCGTTGTAAGGCTCATATTCTCAAGGGGCGCCAGGGAGTCACGAAGCACCAACGTGGAGAGGAACCAGAGACCGTACCCAGTGATAGGTAGACTATTCTTGACGTGGAGCATGAGAGGCCAGGCAGCCTATATACTGAGCTTTCAAGTAGATAATGGAGCTTCGGTTTCGATTTGCACCTTCATACCTCAGTACGTCCTCTTTTACTTTCATCTAACTCGCAAGCCTCGTCCCAAACTTCCTTCGTCAATTCCGTTTTATGGTGAAACTTGGCGAGGAGCCGTGCGATCGCCATTTGTCGAATTAAGTCATCAGAGGTCAGACCTCTCCTTTGCCCCTCCCCGTCAGACACAACTTGTCGTTTCCGGACAAACTCGTCCTCGATATGCTGTCGTAGGTCACGTCACTAAAGTATCGGGTACAAACAGGTGAATGGTACAAACCTTGGCAACCTCCGCCCCCACGGTGACTTTGGTTCGTTTCGCTTGCTGAATGTACCAGCGGAATGACTCTAACGTCGATTTGGAAGGCAGCCGAACTTCGTTATCGGCCTTGTATAGTACCTGTCCCAACTTTGTAGCATCGATAGTATTCGGTGCTCGTAAGGGTATACTAATATCGGTTGTCAAGAAGGGGCTCTTTCTCCCTTGGGCCAGAATGAGGAAGCTAAGATCAAGGTCGAAGGAGAATGAGCTGTATGGGAACACGTATGAGAGTCTCTGCGTTGAAATGGCGTTTTGTAAAGCATCGAGGTTCTTGAGACCTATAAGAATCTAAGTTCAAAGTCGCAAGCAGGTATTAGTCAATGATTACCAGTTTCTGACACCCTCCCCTCGGTCATAGCGTTATCAGTAATTACAACGGTCGTCCCAGTCGGTAGCTGCAAGCGACCCGCATGCAAATCTTCCTCCTTGCTAATCGGAAAGAAAGGTTTACCGTTTAGCAATGAAAGTGAGAGTGGGAGTGTGGTCGTGGATAACAGGATGATGTTTAGAGCATGCGATAAAGCCGGGTTTGGGGTGGGTTTGGACTCGGCATCAGGGCCAGTCTTTGGCACGGACGGGTGCAGAGGAAAGCCGGACACGGTGAGGGATAGCGGTAGTAGCGGAGGTATACGCGATTCCCTGTCGAGGTGTGGGTATATGCGGTGATATGGATTTGATGGACTTACACTTGACAGACGGTCATTAGTAGAACCCATTGGGCGACCTCCTTGTCTCCTGCAAGAGCCTCTTCTGCCAACCAAGTCACAAGGGCATTTTTAATTGCACTCGAAGGATCGACTTGCACAGGCTTTGACAAGATTCCAGCCAATTGTGGAATGTCCGAACCGTCGACAGTGAAGAGAACATGTAGGGTTGGTATCTCTGTGGACCTGCCATTTACGTCATCCCCTTCTCTATATATCATATCAGTGAGAAGGATTAATCCATTCTGACGAACATACTCAGCGGTGTCCAGTATTCCCACGAAAGTGTGCACGTCTCCAGGTTTCAGTGTCTCTGACGAGAGATCATACAACTAATGGGCTATTAGATGATGAGAAAGGACATCAAAGGATGCCTACTTTCAACATAACGCCAAACTCTGTCGGGTCATCTTCCGGGTGCTTGTGAGGTCGCTTGCATAAATAAGGCTGGAAGGCATTTTCTGGAGGGGAATCAGTAATAAGGTGGCCGGGTAACAGAAAAACCATGCCTGAGGAATACTCATAACCTTCAGTCGCCTAAATAAGGTGACTGGATAAGTAGCAATAGGCTTCAGAGGATGTCTAACCTTTTGGAGCCATTTTGTGGTCCCTGGGACTGTGATTGCCCATATGATTCCCCGCTCTTTTAGCTCTCTGTAGTCAAACACCTCTTCTGGGTTTTCTGAAGCTGCAGAGTCCTCATACATTCCCCATCCACCACAGGAGCCATCATGCATTGATGCCGGGTACATTTCAGGCGAGGCAGAGGTATCTTGCACCATGCAGCGGAAACGAACGAGGCTGCGAGGTGGATATGCCGATGGAGGGTAGCTCGTATTTAACAGAGGAACCTAACCCGCTGGTAAGTCTAGGTGTTGTATGTAATTGAAGAAACCGGGAGATATACCTGGGCTAGTGTGTCCCAAGAAGCGAAAAGATTCTTGAAATAACCCGCCACTTGCGATTGAAACGGTTCATCCTGGCTCCTAGACGCCCATTGTTCACATATGACCACAGACGGGTTAGCTATGGCGTCAGCAAGAGCAGCCGAAACCATAGTACCGATCAAACTTGGTAAACCTTTGTCTTTCCTTCATACCTCACCATGTCCGGAAGGAGTATTGAACATCTTGTCAACTCTTGGCTTGCTCTTGACAAGGTCAATCGTAAAATCCGTACGCTTCTAAGCTTATACTCCGACGACGATCTAGAACCCCTCAACACGGGCTGAAATCGAAGGGCTATGGGTTGCGAGGGACACTTCACAACTTGAAAAACGCCTAAGGTGGGTTTGAACCCTTTCTTTGTAAGCGAACCATATGTGAGGACTGTCGTCGCCAGGACGAGGATAGCGTTCGGAACTGCAGGTTCGAAGTTTCAATCTCCTACAACCTGCGGTGAACTGAACGTCCCTAAGGACTCAGAGGACGGATGGAAGCTGGATTCTCAAGAATGAACGACCTCACCATCATCCAGGCTTCCCAGGTTCGTCCCCTGATTCGGTAATATCATGATCTCCCTATCCGGCCAACCGCAAGTATTAGGGCCTCTGTGCATATATCCTTGATCGACTACCGAATGCCAAAGAGCGGGGAATCGTTGTCGGCCACGATCATAGGCACCATTCTGCGCACTGGGCGAGGTTGGTAGCAGCTGTATTCGTAAAGAAAGGTGTCAAAGTTTACCTTCATCGGGGTCTAGTGCACACCCCTATGTTAGGCCCATTCCTTCTTTCTGAAGCTGCCTGTTGACGGCGAGCAGGGTCCCCTTCTCTGTAAAGACTCTCGCAAGCAAGCCAGCAGCGGGGGTCATGATCACAGGCCCGTCCATTTCGTGGGATGATATCAATCGTACTGACTCGCTTTCTCACAGCGAGCCATAACCCAAAGGTAAATTCAATCCTTTATTCAGTGTCGCCACTCATTGATACCTTACAGGATGACAATGGCTACAAAGTGTACTGGAAAAACGCGGTACAGGTACATATGATTTATTCCTAATCCATCGATGTCTGACCGCTCGAAGATAATCTCACCCCACGACATGGGCATCGCACAAGCTATCGAGGACAACCTGACACCTTGGCTCTCTCCCTTGTGGAAAGGAGAGTCAGACAGTGTTCTCTCCTCCCCTTTGTGTATCGACGCCACACAACAAATGCATGATCAGTATTTCGCGCTCGTCAAGACATTGAGTCCAACGGGGTAAAGTGAACCGTAAAAGCAGCAAAGCAGCACCTGATATTGCGGTAGGGTGATAGGACCGACAGGCCTCCGGTTTGTCACCACGCCTATGCATGGGGTCGGTCACCGTCCAGTATTTGAGGCCCTTTCCGTCGCTGGTTTCATTCTCGATGAGTTCATACCAGTGGAGGAACAAAAAGAACCGGACCCCGACTTTCCGACGGTCCCCTTCCCCAACCCCGAGGAGAAAGGTGAGTTGACACAGTTTGACATGTTCTTGCGTGGGCTCACTATGTGCTGGCCATAGGTGCATTGGTAAGGACCTCTCTGCGCAAGATTCATTGGTTACATAGCTTCTCCAGGCTTTGGCTATCAAGACGGCCGAAGCATCGAATGCCAACTATGTGCTCGCTCAAGACCCTGACGCTGATCGCTTCGCTGCAGCAGAGCGCCAGTGAGCGCTCAGTTTTACTCAAGGCCCATACTCTAATCTGACCGCTTGAACAGGGTTGATGGTACTTGGCGCCTCTTCTCTGGCGACCAGCTCGGAAGCCTCTTTGCAGGCAGAGCTCTGACTCTGTACCAAGCGTCTGGTGCACCCATGAGTAAGGAAGCACCCGTTCCTGCGTCGCGTAGTGCTGACCCACCTCAGATAAACTAGCTATGATCGCGTCCACTGTTAGCTCGAAAATGATTGAATCGATGGCGGAGCATGAGGGCTTCAAATTTGTCGACTGTCTTACAGGTCAGTTTAATTTGGGTATACCCGAGCACAATACTAAGTTCCCCAAGGGTTCAAATTTATTGGCAACGTTGCCCTGCAGCTCGAGGAGGAGGGATATTCGGTCCCGTTTGGCTACGAAGAGGCTATTGGTTATATGATCTCAAGCGAGATTACAACCGGGAATGAGATCCGTGATAAGGATGGTGTAACAGCAACAGTATGCGGTAGCTCCTCAGTTCGAACGGGACCCGCCGCTCATCGAGATCTGTAGGTCGCATTCGTTGACCTCGTGACTAGATTACACATGCGCGGCTCCTCCGCAACTCAATATCTACAGGAACTCTACGCTCGGTACGCCGGTCCTGCCCTCGTAGCCGTAGGATCATGCGCTGATCACATCGACTACGCTAATCGCAGCTATGGGTATTTCCAGACCAGCAACTCCTATTTTATCTGCGCTGATCCTGTCAAGATCGATGCAATCTTTGACCGGCTACGTCATTTCCCCGGCGACAGCTTCTCTCCGACTCATGCAGGGGTGACCTATCCACAAACGATAGGCGGACTAAGGGTAAGAAGCACCCGGGACCTCACTACCGACTTCGGCTATGATTCCTCGAACCCCCCCACATTTACGCCTTCGCTGCCCCTGTCTGGTGGGCATATGATCACATTCCGTGCGGGAGATTCCATTACGGACGGTGCGGCCATAACATTGACTATCCGGTGGGTACAGTCGTTCGTCTTCTTCCCTCATGGGTTCTAGGCCCGCCACGTGTCGGGACGAGTAAGTTGCTTAATTGGCTGACCCCTTCCTATTCCAGCACGAGTGGAACGGAACCTAAAATCAAATACTATCTAGAAGGCAAAGGTCAAGATCCCCATGTCATCGGAAAAGTGCTCGGCAAGGTTGTGGAGGAGCTCCGCTCCTCGTGGATGGAGGCGGCGGACAACGGCCTTGAAGAACCTTGACTTATGCCATAGGAGCAAATAAATGGAACATTTGACACAACGCAGTCACATTACATTGCGCATAACAGGGTATATCGGCGCACAGTGAACGAACCGCCGCTCAACACCGCCCTTAAAGTCTATATAGCTTGTCGTTGTCGAGGAAGAAATGAGTCAACGTGGAACGTGACATTGGTTGTGGAAAGGAACTGTCCATTGGCTATTGCGAGACGAAGGTATGTAGCGGAGCAAATCGGAATGGCAACCGTAAGAGTCCGTGAAGAGGTGAAGTGAAAGGGGGACATGTGAAAACAAAGGGCATTGAGAAAGATCGAATAAAAATAGAGCGGTAAAATCGACTGCAGGGAGAAGGACAGTCGTGAGTACCAGGTGGGTCTCAATCAGCTCCAACCAACTCACCTCATACAGGGCTCCGTCCAGGGATACAAACGTGGTGGTGCAATATAAATTATATCCCAATTTTAGCATATCCCACAGCTGGCCGTCGGAGCATCGCGCTGGGTCCGTCTTCGCTCATGGGCACATCGTTATCAAACAGGGCCGCAGTTCCGTTCATTGGAAGGTCTGTCGGCGTATTGAGTTCATTGTCGTTTTGTCGTTTCCATTCTCCTTTCTTGTCGAGGGGCATCGGCCTCGAAATCTTGACACCGCGCACAGACTTTTGAGTTGACGGTGGGGACGGCTTCAGGGGCAGCTCCTCGTGCCCTCTCGTAGCCGACTGCTGCATCGTGTGCTCTTGTAAGAGCTGCTGGGGCAGCAGCGCTAACCCTACAAAGTACGCGATGGGAATAATCTAAGGGCGAAGGGAGGATCGGGTTAATGTCGCCATTCGAGCACTCGAGAATGGAAGAGAATGCGTGAGAAGAAGAAAAATGACGTACAACCACCCAGGCGAGCCACAGACGCTTGTATTCGTCAGGCACCTCGCCCCGTCCAGTCGTTGCCGCCCATTCGACGTACAAGCCAAGCCAGACCTAATTGAGAAATAGTCATATCAATACCTGCACCATCGATGACTATCGCGCGGTTCAATCACATCTCTTGGCACTCTTTTCCCATGTTCGTCCACATCACCGGGGAAGCGAGGTGGATCGAACAATGGAAAGAATCGATCAATCGGAGAGGGGCAGCAGTGGGGTAGCTCACGTTGTAAAATGCAATTGAAATAATTGCAAGACCGAAGACCGCGTGCAAGTAATTCTGGAACGGGCGGCTTGAGGCGACCAGCATTTGTACAAAGGTTGAAAATGAGTTGCCACGAGAGATCATGGAAATTGGAATGGGGTGGGCCCAAGATTTTGGCTTGAGCTTGTGAATGGAGACACCGAGAAGGACTTGGAATATGTATAAGCCAAAAAGGACCAAACCGACGACCTGCCGAAATCGAGAGAGGGCAGAGGGTCGGTGAGGTCAGTGTCACAATCTGGATAAGCGCGCAGACTCGTCACCCACCTTGTGCGTGTCATCGAAGTGTGCACCATTCTTTTGAGTAACGGCAATAACTGCTAGCGCCCACCCCGCAACGATTGTAGGTCCCCCAAGGACTAGTTGGGTAATCCAATGTGCCCTGAACCAGTGAGGATTGAACTTTCGCAACCAGCGTGCAAGCAACGCGCCGACCGGCAAAACGAAGAGGAACCCGATGCTGCAAAGAAGAGCATGGATCACTAGCAGCCGTTGATACGGAAGAAGCGAGGGTAATCGAAAGGCAGGCAGATTTGACCCTCCGGAGGTGTTCGTGGGACCCGGTGGGTGATATACTGGGCCGCTGCCGCCAGGCGGCGAAGTCGGGGTGTTACCGATCGGGTCGGACGAAGTGTACGTTTGTGTAAGGTCGATGGGGAACGAGCCTTGGTCGACATGTTGGGTGAGAAAAGCGTCGGCAGCTCGTGAGGGTGGTCGGGCGGTAGAGATGGCCCAGACAATGTTGTGCTTGAATTGGCCATTTGGGGGCACCGTGAAGGCAAGGAATGTTTGCGCTTGATTTTGCTGTGGGAAATCGAATGAGTGTTGGGTTTTCTCTGTTCCAAACCAGATGAAGGTAGAAGACTTGGCACCACAGCATGTGCCATTGCCGACTCAATGGGCAATGTGCGCTGTCTCTGCCAATTGGGGATCGTCGTCCAGCAGAAGAACGCCAAGAGTTGTCTTGCGTTTTGAATGGCAGGGGTGATAAGGGCGGAAATAAAATAAATTCGCCATGGATCGAATGGCTTGTTTTTGAGCACATAGGAAGCGCAGTTACTCACTGCAGAAATGGCAAGGTGTGTCTGGGCTGTTCGTTGAGGGGCACGATCGAGTTGTGGTTGGGTACGTGATGAGGCCTTGCGTTGCGAGAGGGTGACAGAACCGTCCTTGTTGGGCCACATGATGACCATCTGGCTGGTAGTCATGCTATCGCCAAAACCACTGGAGCGAGGTGTGAGTTTCAGAGTAGGATATCGCCGCTCAACGAGATGGGTGGGATGGAAGCACCCGGACGTACATTGCCATCCAGCCAAAAGAATTTTCGCCAAGAGCAGCATGCATCTGGTCTGGAGGGTGCTTATGAGCGAGCGGACGAGGTGGTGGGACTTCACATACGACGTACAGGTCCATTGAGTACCGTTATCGAAGGCGTGAACACACATTGTCTGCAGAGATCAAATAGTACAGTTATTATACTACATCATTGGGTGTGAGACGCGATGATTTCCATACGGCTGAGCATTGACTGTCGCCATTAATTCCTTTCGCAACGGGGAGGAGGTATGCGAGCGTAAGGGCGACTGTGAGACGCGCCAAAAGATTTTGAGAGCAATCTATATGCATATTGTTGAGAATTTGGCTGCCAGTGGGTTCAATGGGCGGTCGGGTGGCGTTCAAGTTGGGTAGGGTAGGGGGGGGGGGCGGGGGGCGGGTGGTTCGTGTTCGTGGTAGGTTTCTTAGCAGGAGGCTACGCAGGGTAGGTAGGGCACGCAGGGTCTGCGTTTCTTGGCGGCCTTCCTTTCCAGACTGCCGCCGCTGGGAGAGGACGAGGAAGAGGCGAGACAGCATGAAACGAGGAATGAGAATGACGCGGTCGTCACCACCAGTCACAGTCACCCCTCGAGCCCCACACCCCACGCGGAACGCGGAACTTCTTCACATCGTCGCGGTGTTGCAACGGACGGCACGGATTGCATGGATTGCACGGATTGCACGGACTTCACGGACGAGGACTTCGCGACCCAGAAGGGGCTAGATCGGGCTGGGCAACCTCAACCTAGCTAGTTGTTTATATCCTAACTACCAATCCTTATTCCTCAGCCGCCGCCTAGAGGATAGGGGATAGAGCCCGCCCTCAGGTATGTATGGCTGCAACGCAGCAGCGCCACAGCTCCACCACAAGCCGTCACGTCACGATAGGCGGGTAGACGATAGACCGTCAGCCCATCATGACCGTTGCTCTCGTTGCTCTCGTTGCTCTCGGCTCTCGGCTCGCTCGCCTGTCTGACCCGACGATAATGATGATGATGATGGTGCGTCATGAGGGTGCGAACGACGCTTGCTATGGACGTCCATCCAGTCAATCTAGCCCATCTCTCAATCTATTATCTATTATCTATTATCTATTATCTATCTATCTATCTATCTACCGCATCCACTCGAAGCTACATACATTAATGAAATCACGCCCCCTTCGTCCGTCGCACGCCTTGCTGCCCTGACTCACTCCAACCTCGATTTACCATGCCTCTTCCAGCCTACACCACCCGCAGAAATACTCTCCAAGCTCCAGTCACTCTTTCCTGGGAGCTCTCACTTTATACTGCGGTCCAACCGCACAAGGCCTCAAGTGCGTGGCCACTGCACGCTCTCTCTCTCGCTCCTCTGTGCCCACTGCCCCACTGAGTACAATAAGCTCGATTTCCCAACAGATGGTGTTGGCAATTCGGAAGGTGCGGGAGGTCTAAACCCTTGCCTCGGGTGAAAGAAAAGCTCTAAAACTGTCCAGGCTCAACAATTCGATGAAAATTTACCGCCACTCCGCCCCTTCGAACGCTTGCTTTTCCCCCGACAATTTGCGGCTGGGGGCCCTCTATGCAATCACATCCCACACGATCACGCCTACTGTTCATCCTCCCTCGCCTCCGTCCGCTCTCCGCCGCGTACGCGACGTCAGGGCATTACGGGCACTGGGAACACTGGGAGCTCTTGGGCAGAGAGTAGGTATAAACGAGCCATCTCCGGAAATCGAAGGGCGGGCATAGGCTGGAGATGCAGGCCGATTAGCGAGTGAATAGGGAGCGAATGACTCGTGTGCCGTAGATAGCCAATGCCTTGTCAACTCTAAGAGCCGTTGAGTTGAGTGAGCGATACAGAGGTGCAGGTGATTCATCATTGATCAGCCTAACGGACAAGCGGAGCGGGCCCATGTGACAACTGAGAGGTTTGGGTTTGCCGCGTGTCGACTGTGGACGACTATTCGTGTTAGAGTGTGTGCAATGTGCAATGCCGCGATGCCTCGCGAATCTCTGGCGAGGGCGAGGCAGCAAAGACAGGCCAAGGTGCTGGCGACTGCAGGCGACTGCAGGCCAGCTAGTACGAGCAGGCAGCACAGGCAGCAGAGCACGCAAGGACGTCTCTGTTGTGCTCTCTGCGCTCCCGCGGCCACCCTTGGCCATTACATGAAATAAGTGATTTTATCTTTTTGATTTGTTTGATATATATATATATTAATTAATTAATTAAAGACGCTTACTTTTGCACTTTCGCACTTTTGTACTTTTTGCACTTTCGCACTTTCGGCCACAAATCGTGATGCAGGTCCCATGTGCAGGAACCCAGGTGAACGCAGGTGATCTGATGCAGACGCGGCAAAAGACGGCGCATGTCGACATTTCGTAGTCTACTCATTCCATTCTGCCAAGTCCAAGTCAATCCAGACAATCTACCAGGAATCTGATCAGCCCCCCGATAGCGCGGCGCCTCTCTTTTCGCCAAAACGTAGGACCCTGCAACACATCACTCGTCCACTCTCCAGACAAATTCTGCCTCATGTTCGACCAAGGCCGCGCCTCAGGGTCGAACACCTCCGCCCTCGTATAAATATCCGCGTATCCGCATATCCGCATATCCTTATTGTCCGCATTCCGGCCCATACTTAGCCTTCCTTACTTTCCTCGCTCGTCCTACCTCCTCGCTCGCCTAATCCTCTGCTCCCGCAGCTCCAGCTCCATTTCCTTCCCCGTAGCCCCTTTCCCCCTTTTCCCCGATGAGCGCTTCCGGCCCGCCCACTGGCGAATACACCTTTATCATCGAGCGCCCTCAGGAAGCATCCCCTCAGCGCAAGCGGCCCCGTACCCTTACTGCCTGTGACAAATGGTCCGTCCTTCTCCCCTTAGTCCTCCCAGACTCCCCTGACCGTCGTTTTGCTCCAGCCGCTTGCGCAAAGTAAAGTGTGACCCGATCCCCGATACCCGCCAGTGCGAATCGTGCCAGGCCGGTGGGTTCCTCTGCACCTTTCAAGAGCGCACTCGTCGCCAGATCGAGGGTCTCGACGTCCTCGATGCACCTGAGAAACCCGGTACTTCCAAACCGCGGTCGCCTTCCGTCAGCGAACGCGCCCAGTCTCTTCTTACGAACAGTATCAAGCAACGAACCCCCTCTTCACGACCCCGTCCGACTACTCGCCCCCACTCGCAGCTGTGAGTCGTCTTCAGCCCATCGTCCTTCTTGCGCCCACTTAGCCCCCTGCCAGCATCACGGGCTCGCCCCTCCCGATTGCCTCGCCATCCAGTGACTTCAGCCTTTCCCCTCTTTCGCTATCGCCATCTTCTGGTGCCCCCTTCTTTGCCTCACCTCCCAGCCGATCCCCACTTACTGCCGGCAATCCTTTGACCCTTTCGACTTCTCCGCAACGTCTCTTTGACAAGATGAATCCCTTGTCTCCCCGACCAGAACATCTTGCGGAACTCATCCAGACCTTCTCGAGCCATTTTAGTTGCTTCTTCCCATTCTTCCGTTTGGAGGACACAATGCAAATGGCTCGAGAAGGCCGCCTCCTCCTGCACAAGTCACTTGGAATGGCCGCTCTCGCATCCAGGTACGCGGGCACCCCCTTCAATATGAATGTACAGAAAACAAGCCGTCACGGCGTCTCACATGGTCAATCAGGTTTTCGACTTTTCCGGATTTCGTTCTTGAACCTCGTTTCCAATTTGCTACCGCGTACCTCAATGTCGCTCGAGTGAGTCGCTCTCTCACTCGCTTAAATAATGTAACGTCTCTGAACCCCATGCCCCATGAGCAGTCCCAACTTGGCAACTGGATAGGGGAGGCCTCCGTTGAAATGCTCCAAGGTTTCCTCATTTTAGCGTGCGCGGAGTGCGGCAACCGAGATATTACAAACGAGCAGTGCCAATCCGAAGTAAGCGCCTCTGACTGGAGTGCACAATATCTCCAGGTCCGTGTTCAACGCGCGTCTTACACTTCATTTCATTAACCCGCCTCGATGCAGGAGGCTGTCCGTATCGCCCGGTCACTAGGATTGGGGTGGAGCAGCAAACTCGCTGATGTGGGTGTGCCGCGTGAAGAGGCGCTTGCGACATGGTGGGCTCTGTTACTCATGGATGAATTGATTGCGTGGGGTGTGTACTTTCGGGCCAGGGCTCGTGACAAGAGGCTGACAGCATCCTCCAGCGAACGACCGACCAGCTTTCCTTAGTCAGAACGACTTTGACCATCTACTTCCACGCCAGCAGCGAGACACACATCCTATAAATGTCTTCCCGCAACTCGTCGCTCTCAGTCACCAGCGACGAAAAGTAGGTCGAGCCACATTCAGCGGGGATGCAGGGCAGGCACCCGCACAAATGTGAGCACCTGAAATATGTGGTGGAGGTGCGCTTCTGACACCCCGACCTCAGAAATGAGATTTTCGATGCTATGGCTGCGACTTACGGAGAAAGGGTCAAAGTTTGGCCGGAACTTGCTTTCGCACAGAATAACTTCCAGAATATACTTCAGGGACCAAACGGCCCTGCTCAAGCTACTTTATACATCGCATTCCACGCGGTTCATTATTCCGCTATCTTCAAGTTTCGCGCACGTTCTCGTTCTTCACCTATTCAAGATTCCGATAACGATCTCGCGGTCAAGGTATATCTACTTCATACTACCAACTTTACTCTCGTTCACATTCATTAGTCCGCAAAGAATGTCCTCAGTCTCGCAACCTGGAGCCAAAGAAGCGGAAGCTCTCAAACCTTTAATGTGAATATATTCTTGGAGCAATCGCTCTATAATTCTGGTCAGGCATTCTCTTTGGCTCGTAGGCGCAGCGAAGACCCCGACGCGTACGTCAACGAGACGGAGACCACCATGATGGTCTTGACACATATGGCAAAGTACGTAATAACGCTTACTTCACGAAACCACTCGCGTATTTTGTCCTCTAGGTACTGGCACTCGGCGTGCTCGCGCCGGGCCTACGTGATTGCGCAGCATCAAGCTCATCAGCGATCTGGTGCGTTGTCAACCACTTTGAATTCTATCTCCTTGCTTATCGCCCTCCTCTTTCAGCTTCTCAGTATTCCCATCCTGCAATCCTAGCATCTTTTCAGTCACATACCCCACATTGGACGCACCATTCTGGTACTTTCGCCGCTCCGGCTAGTTACCCTGTAGCACCAAATCATTACCACCCCGCTCCCTGGACACCTCTTGGTCACCACCATGGCCGCGGTCCGTCTGCCGGCACAAGCTCATATCACTCCTCTCTTAATAGTTCTCCTGCCACAGAGTGGGAACACTACCCCTCAAGCCATCCTACTCATGACTCTTATTATCAAACTAACAAGTAACGACTCGTGCAACTCTGGATCAACTTTGGACTCGTTCGACGATTGTGATGCTCACCTATCCATGCCTGTCCAGTTCTGCTGTATATTCTCGCCCATTTTAGCCATTCTGTAACACCCAATACACTCAGCCCATCAACTCACCCTCGGAAAGGAGACATCCAAGGCAACACCACTTCCATATGCACCTCGACAAGCATTTCTTCTGTATATAGTGTCGAATCCGGTCCATGCATATACGACCACGTGATAATCACTTCACCTCATCCCTCACTGCAAACAACTAACCCCATGCTCACATTCCCACTCCTGAATTCACATTACACACTCCAGTTATATCCCCGGCTTTTGGGCCTTCTATGAACACCCTGATTCTTGAGTGTCCTACGAGCGTACCTTTCGAGACACTAATCCGCTGTTTCTCGCTTCCCCATCTGGCGCTTATCCTTACTGTGGCTTCTCCCTTTCCACTGGCGTCCCAATGCACCTTCACCTGCGAAACCCCTCAACTTGCTCCAAAAAAACATGAGGCCTTCTGGACCAAGTACTATCAACACGACCCACGCAGCCGCCTGACTGCATGCAACGTCTGAACCCTCCTTGTTAGCAGATGGTACAAAGTGATCCACTGTTCAGCTGCCATGCGGTCCGCGACATCTAGGTCAAAAACAGGTGCCCTGGTGATACTTGACGGTCCAAGCACGTACAGTTGATCAAGGGCAGTGCCGTCTGTCCTCCAAGAAACCGACCAACATTGCCTGGTGAATAGACTGGTTGTATTCGCCTCGATGACTGGACCGTAGTGATAGGGAACCAGCCACAATTTCGCGGCATGGGATGTAGCCAGCACCTGGGATACCCCTTTGCCGAGATGCCGGGGGAGATGTAAACCGTGCAGCCGGGAGTGGGAAAAAACAGTGCGTGTGCTAGCCAGCGAATGTACGATTCCCATCGTGGTTGGCCCTGCAAGCAAAAACGTAATTTCGGCATGTGACGCGTATAGACAAGTCAAAACTCGCTTCGAGGTCTCCGATATCGTGGGATGCAAAGCAAACCGGACGACGACCACTGCATAATGTTTCTGCCATGTCTTTTGAAAGTGGATTTGCATTCACAACCCAGTGATGTCGTGTCAACTATTTGGCGGTGCCCCCAGAAAAGGATCTTCTAGTAAATGCAACAGCCTCACGCTTCCTGAAACACCCGTCCAGTAGATTGAACACACGTCCGTCGTATAGTACTGCATACATATTGTGCACTGCATAAGAGTTGGCCGCTTCATCATGCAATTAGATATCATGGATATTCGTTTCACCAAATTCGGCCCGTGGAAGGGGAGTTCCTTTAACACACCCCTGAAAGAATTCAGTAACTGTCCTTACCATGTAGTGACAAAGAATGATGTCGAGAGCAGCACGCCAAATGGGCGCCTGCATATTAAATAATTATAGGGACAAGGGTTACTATAGTTAGTAAAGCATCAACGGGACTGACGCGGAAGACGTTCTCGTGGCCAACCTCCAATTCGACCTCACCAGGGTAGTATACGAACAAACTGACCAAAAGTATCGCGGTATGCACCTGCTGCCTATTCAGATACCTTCCCCCCGGGCTTAGTGACAGATATAACATCTAAACGAACCAGAATGTAGTCTGTAATCTTATCAATTTTAGAAAAGGTTTGAGAATGACCTTTCAAACAATAAATAGAGCTTCTCTCTGAGGGCGGCATGAGCTCCTGAGCAATGTACCCAACCAGGCGAGGCCGAACAGCCTCACGAGGCGCCTCGCATCGTAAGTGATGAGGGAAGCCGTAAGGCTAGAGCAAGATGCTAATGCTACCGCCCACTGTTCGGCGACGTCGAGGTCTTTGGCCGTGACGACGCCGAGAGGTCCGAAAGATAACGTCGGATCGAATATACGTGACCTCGTTGAGAAGGAAGGTGTCCTTCACAAGGCTATATCTGGCGTGACGATGATGAGGTGAAGCATGAATTGAAGATCAAGATCACAGAGAGGACTGATGTCAGACCCTAAGCGACGGATTGGGCGTTTTAGGGCAATAGATAGAGTTAGAAACCTCTATTCCAAGAAGTATGTATTCTTCATTCCAATGAAAACGACAAGACTCTGACTTTAACGATCGGAATCGGGTGTGAACGCTCAGCGAGGGATTGACACGAGGGAAATAGTTCCGAGGATGATCAACATACCGTCAAGGTTATCTCCATTGTGCCAGGTGAGGTATCAGGGTCAGAGTGCCGTGTCGACTACCGCGCTTGTTGTAGATCAGAGGTTGGAGAACTGCGTAATGCTGCTTTTCATTCATTATTGATTAAGCTATCAACCGTTCTTAGATCAGGATTGACAAAGCACCCGTGAGGGTGCGGGGCCAATACGAGCAGGCAAGCACATCTTAATGGACAAGACAATAAGAGGATCAATGGCGTTTCATCCTCTATTATTATTTCGTAAGGGGTTTCCCTTCGGGCGGATTCCAGAACCCTGAGTTGGTCGAGGAGACTTGACATGGGCATACACAGCTGGAGTGAGACTAGTGCCCCACAACGCCTCTAATACTAGGGTTCTATCTTCGATCTCTGATTGACGATACAAGACAGATCGGCTGCTTCAGCTTAGTGAGGACTTATTTATGGAGGCAATTAGACCAGCAAAGAACAGTCCAAACAGCTTTGTTTCTATAAGTACATTCTACCCAGCATCGATCGCAAGCACAAACGGATGTTGTTTGTGGTGTATGCTTCAAAGCCAAACAGTGAGAATGTGGGCGGCTTGGTATCATTCATGCAGAATCCAATATCAAAAGCGGTTCGACAAGACGTTGGGAGGTAACTGATTACAATAATTTTGATGGTTTGGGATCAGGCAGAGAAGAGCTAGCAACTGCGGAATCTCAGCATAATGAAGGTAAAAGCATATCTCTAGAATTTCCTTGCGCGCTTCTTGGGTCGCTCAAGGTCGATTTCTTCCTCTGCGCTGTCTCCAGACTCTTCGTCCTCCGAGTCTGAATCAATGTCTTCGTCCTGGTCCTGTAATAACGAAAGTATTCACTGTGAGAGAGAAGCAAAAGGCGTTTGGTTGTACGTACTACTTCGTTGAGGAAATACAGGACTACGTCTGGGAAGACTTCACCAGCCAGGATGAGGCCGATCTGGTGATTATTTAGTGAACGATAATGACCCAGATCGTATCCCTCGGGCCATGCTTACGTTATATTTATCTTCGGGTTCCTCAAATAACTTGAAGAAAGAGCCGAAATCAGCGTCGAGCTCTTCGTCATCAGGATCGTCCTTCCTGGGGTACTTCGCAACTATATTTTTATCTTCCCCCTTCCATTCAATCTTACAAGTGCCACATTCAAGGTCAGCGCTGTGGTCAAACGAGGCATCGAGCATTTCGTCGTAAACACCGTCGGTTTGTGGGCCTGACCAAGGCTTTTTGAGCTTATATTCCTTTATGAGAACTTTGTTTTTGAAGTAAGGATTCTCTTTAAAATGCTGGGGTGTATTATTGTCAGCAGGTGCGGTTGCAGGGTAAAATACGCAAAAAAGGAGGACTAACCATTTCGAGAGTGAAGGCACGGGGATCAGGTTCATGCCGAATGACCCATATATCTTCAAGGTGCTTCAAGGCCTCAACGTCTTCGGCGTGGGTGAGCCATTGGAGAGCAAAATCGGGATGGTTGGAGAGGGCGGCAAACCAGAGCTGAGGAATCTTTTTGAGCTGGCTCCTTCGTTTCTCATAGTGCGCGACGAGTGTTTTGAGGTGCTCGAAATGAAGCTGGAGCTGCAAGCGGAGGTTGTCCTTCTTGACAGACTCTAGCAGCGCGAGTTGCTCAGCGTCGATTGGTGGTTTGGGGCGTGAATCGCCTGGAGAAGCGCGTTTAGTGCCCATTAGTGATCAAGAGAGTGGAGGAATTAGGGATGGGAAAGAAAGAAAGAAAAGACAACCGTCGAAACAAACAAGCAAACAAATAACGATCGCTTTTGACCCAAACACCCTCGGAACTTTGCCTGGCAGTCGTTTATCGGCTATTCGGACTATTTGCGCAATATACTGGAGAATGTCGCTCTGGCCTCCGCACTTGGCCTTGACTCCTCGTCTCTCCGTCGTTCTCGGTGTCCGCAACGTCACCCACACCCACCTGAGACATTTGCAACATTTACAAACCCCCAAAGCATACTGTAGCCAAATCATAGTATCAAACAACCCTCATTTGCATTATCACCACACCCGCCGCTATTCCACACAACAACCCCAATCCTTAATATCTTCCTCGTCTCCACCTACGCACACGACACAAATCCAACAAACACCTGCAGCACTACAATCAAAGCAAGATGATAAATCGGGTGTCCCTGTAGAGCCAGTGCCTCCCTTGACGACCCGCATATGGACCAAGGTCAAGCACGAAGCGTCTCACTACTGGCACGGCACCAAGCTCCTCGCATCAGATATACGCATCTCCTCAAGATTGCTCGCATCTCTCCTCAGAGGCAAAACTTTGACGCGTCGTGAACGCCGCCAGGTACGCCAAATTTCTGCGCGTCACTCGGCGAGTCGGTCAGGGCGTTGTTTGCTCTGACGTTCCCTCACTTGGTACTGGTGAGGTGAACCAAGGCTTACCGAACGACTTTATCTTGCCCCGAGGGCTATTTTACTCCAGGTTGTGACTATCGTGGCACATCGCTGTCAAAGCGTCTTCCACGCTCCGTTGAATTTCAGATGTCTTTGGCTGACTTATTCTAGCTACGACGAACTACCAACGACCTGCTCCGTCTCATCCCTTTCTCTGTCTTCGTCATAGTCCCCTTCATGGAACTGCTTCTCCCGGTGGCCATCAAACTCTTCCCCAATATGCTGCCAAGTACCTTTGAGGACAAGTTTGCTGCCGAAGAGAAACAGCGCAAGCTGCTTCGTGTCCGCCTGGAAATGGCCAAATTCCTCCAAGAGACCCTGCGTGAATCCGGACTTAAGGATAACCTCAAGATTGTATCGAGCGACGAATTCAAGATATTTTTCCGTAAAGTTCGCTCGACGGGCGAACAGCCTTCGGTAGACGACATCTTGAAAGTAGCCAAGCTGTTCTTCGACGATTTGACATTGGACAATCTGTCTCGCCCCCAGTTAATATCAATATGTCGTTATCTTGGATTAAACGCATTTGGAACGGATAATTTCCTCAAGGGGTATATCATGAGGCGATTGGAGCACATCAAACGGGACGATGAATTGATCGCGACGGAAGGGGTTGACTCCTTGAGTACATCTGAGCTTCAGCACGCGAGTAGTTCTCGTGGTTTGAGGACCGTCGGTGTCAGCCCTGCAAGACTCCGAGAACAGATGAACACTTGGATTCAATTGCATCTCAAGGAAGGAGTTTCCGGTGTACTACTCATCCTAAGTCGTGCTTATGGTCTGGATCGAGACCTTGGTGGCAAAGGCACCAGCCCCGATGGTGAGGTCTGGCGAAATCTCGAGGCCGTCTTAAGTGGTCTTCCAGATAATTTGGTAAGCCAACCCTTCTCCTTCGCAAGAAAACTGACCCATGCTCCTCCACAGCTGAATGAAGCTGAATTGGAAGTGGACGAGAAAGCATCGTACAAACAGAAACTCGACGTGCTCAAGGAGCAAGAGGAGCTCATCGAAGATGAGGCAGAGCAGGAGCATAAGGAGGAGGAAGCAAGGCGCCAGAAGAAAGCTGCGGACGAACGTGCCAGACAAGAGGAAGAGGCACGCATGGCGAAATCTCTTCTGCCAGACTCAGAGCTGCAGGCCGAACCAATTGTGGAGGAAGCACCAGATGCCCGCATGACCACGGAGCAATTAGGCGAGCTCGGAGAGGCACTATCGGTCCTCTCTGCTCGTTCCTCCGTACTGAAGGAACGACGCGAACTGAGAGCCCTAATGGAGGAGAATTTAGCCGCAGAAGAAGACCCTTCAGCTCCTTCCGACCCCCTTGCAAAGAAGATCAGGGTGATGCTAGGAAAGCTAGACAAGCAACTTGAAGCATACGATGAAAAAGTTGGGAGCTCGCTCCAGATCGTCAAATTGGACCCGCATGGTAAGACTTTTCGATCCTTCGTTAATGGATGCTCATTGCCCGCAGGCAAAATCTCAGTAGACGATTTGGAGCAAGCCCTTAGCGTCATCAAGCATGCCCCTTCACCCGAAGTGGTCCACGGAGTGGTGCACAAACTCGATGTAGATGGTGATGGCTTCGTTGTTCTGGAACACGTCCTAGATCTTATCGGGGAGGAAGGGCTTGGTGAGCTTGCTTCTTTTGTTGCATCATCCCTCAACCTGATTGCCGTCTAGGTATTGTTGTGGATGACGAAACACAGACCTTGATCGGTCAAGGACGCGAGATTAAGGAAACCAAACCACGCAAGGAGGACATCGTGCAAGAATAGAGTATCACCTGTTATCTAAGCCCCTCCTTCGTTACACTAGGTCATGTTAGGATCGGCTTCTCAGTTCTTGATCCCAGCTGCGCAGCAAAATATTCTCCGCGTCATGCCAATCCTCATCTCGTTTCAGGTAATGAACCACAACTGTACCTCCCACAGGTACAGGGACCCGCTTCCCATCAACTAAGTATTTTTGCGCCATACTTTTCCGATTTTGCCACGCCTGTGTGATCCCTCCTTTATCTGCGTCCACATCCAGCATGCTCATCTCACTGCCTTCGATTAATGCCTCTAACCTCATCAGCTCGTGCTCACCACTCTCTAGTTGTAGATTAGGAACGACGTATGGGGTTTTCCATTTGTTGGCGAAATCGTACGAGTTACGCCAGTAATACCGAGCCACAGTGCTCAGCCCGGGTTCACCCCAGCGACGACGGTCCCAAGCCCATTCCTTACGTTTTCCTACAGTTGTGACGGGTGGGGGGATGGGAGGCAAAGATTTACGGAGGTGGTGAAGTGAATACGGAAAGAGGATGCCCTTTGCGTGTACCGTTCCCGATTTAGGGCCGTCGTACATCCTACAGTCTTGTTAGTGACTAGGACTTTTGAATCGCGGCTGTTATACACACCAGCAATTCTCATGCCACCAGACAATTTCGAGGGCTTGTGGATGGCGAAGGAGCCACCAACTGGTTACTTGATCTTCTCGTCCGACTGTCAAGGTACGTGGAACCGGATCGGTGGCAACATGGGTAACCAGGTCCCAAGAGAGAGCATACGCCTCCCCGGCATGGAACACCTTATACTTGTCCCGCACTAGATCTGGAAGTGGAGGATGCGCGTGAGCCACGTCACAGACGATCGTCAGAGAAAGCGATCTCACAGCCCCAGTATACGAGTTTGCGAGGCATCACCCGCATCCGCGCTTCCAACTCTGCAATCATGATCAACGAGTCATCGTCCGCTTTCAACACATAATCTGGCCTGGTCCAGCCTTCTCCACTTGCTACTGGGTCATGAGGGGCTAATTTGATTGTCGCCTGGTTCAGCAACGGATGTGGAACAATGCCCCCGGATGGTGGAACCCACGCGTGCTGATAGGCCCAATCAAAAAAAGCAAACGTTTTGCCTTTGTTCATGTTCTCCGTGATGGGTAGAATAATGATATCATGATACACTGCTGATGTGTGAGTGGTACCTCTCCCGACCCATCATGTACACTCACTATCTACCTCTGCCTGTATTTTTACTTTCCATTCGTCACTCGGCTGCCCCATGACGAAGCGAACAACGACACGATCTGTTCCATTCCACCACCCGGCCTGATCGGGATTGTAAACAAACCCTGCCTTCTCCCACTTTCCTCGAGAGAACCAATGAGAGGCCCATCCATTCCGGATTTGCTGCCGTCGATTAAACCCAACGTCTGATGTCATGACCCCAATAAATACACCCACTGCGGCCGTTTGCCCGAAATCGAATGGTTGATAGGCTCTGGCCTGCGCAGAAGCAAGAGGAGAATATGAATTTGGTGTACTTTCGGGTGGAAAGGGAGGCCGTAGTAGGCAATAATGGCGCCATGGTTCGGGAGTGAAATGTGAATGGTGGTAGTAATGGATGGCTAAAGCAATGGCTGTGATGGTCGCTATCGCCGAGGCAACAAGTTTAAACTTCCCTAAATCAGGTTTTTACCGAGAAACCTTGTTATTGGACGCACCTTGGTAAAGAGTCGACTGGTCCAGAAGCGGTTCCATATCCACTCAAGAAAGCATAGAAATGATTGTGTCGCCCGGTTCTTCTCTCTACTTGAAGGTGACATTGGGAAAGTCGTTGACACAAGTCGTCTGCCACGCCGTGTAAGAGTCAAAGGTGCAGCTGCATACGCATGTGCGTGACCCTTGGATGGTAGTCTGCGGATACTGTTCGGTATCTCCAAACCGGCGACGGGGAGGGCCAAGCGCCTTTCTATTTGCGCACTCTATTTGTGCGCGCCCACATCCAGGTTGCGCGCGAATCCTCAAAGTGATTAAAACGACCCGACAACCTTACAAATTGTAGGACGCAAAATCTCAGATTGTTTGCTTCAAGCCAGAACAGTCACCATTTTGGCGGTTTTCCTTTATGTGGCCATTCTGAAGTCTGAACCTAAGTGTAAATACAAATACATAATAATGAACCATATGATATGCTAGGAGAATTGGTATAGATGTGAACTGAGTGTCCTTTCGATCACCCTACACACGTAGTATTATTTATTATTTTATCAGTGCCAGATTGTCACGTTCGTGGTTCCGGCTAAGCCGGGGCACGCCGTGTACCGGGCTATCCGGGTTCGAAGAGGGTGTCAGGTAGTGTTATAGAGACCAAGATTGGCTGAGGTCTGACCTAGCGCGATTCGGGTATTTTTAAACATAAACTAGAATACAGGTATATACTATAAGCGAGACAGGAAATATATCATATTATGATAGTACGATCGATGCGGCAGTGCCTCAAATACCGACTGACAAGCAGCTCACGTCACAGAGGCACTCACGGGTTGAGTCCACCGGTCATGTTGCCTGCAATGTATTGAGGTCACATCAGAACTCTATATTATATTGACATGAAGTGCATTTGGGGAGCCAAAGTCCATAATGAGTACGGACTTCACGTCGCCTGGATCCTCTCACTCTTCGTTTGCAAAACGCGCTATTCGCCGAAATGACACGTATCTTTGCGGTGTATGAGACGATTGGTGAGTAATAGTTGTCAAATCGGATGAATGGCGAAATAGCATATATCGAATAAATGTAAAAGTCCACAAGGAAAACGTAACCAAGACACCCTATGTGTTGTCCCGAGATTCAGACATCCGTACAGGCTGACTTCATGACTTGTTCCCGGCGCGGCTGCTGTTTCGCTGCTTGAGTGTATATTACCCAAAAGTAACAAACCACCCAAATCTCGAACCTGACGTACATAGATACAACCATCGTGAGAACCACGTTGAGAAACGGCGGTGGCAAAGCATAATAGTTGATATTGGAGAGGTGAAATGACCGGTGACAAAATTTGGACCTTCATCTTGACATCGATAGGTTGGCCTTCCACTAACGTCGGAGAAGTAGGTGGACTAGTAAAATTGCCTCATGCATCTTGTCCTTTTCCGTAATGCCCCTGATCGATAGGAGCCGGATACTGTCAGTTGGGTGAGACAATTCGGATTTGAGTGGGTTTGACATTAGCCCCAGGTCCATCTCGTTTTGAAGGCCGTTCATGACGTTGGAATAGATGGGTCCAATGCTATTCCCGATCGAGACCAGAAGTGTCAGCACCTTCATCTTTTAGCCCAAACTCAGGGTCTTTTGGGGTCATCCTGACTGTGTGAGAGGGGCGTTCCAAAGGCGGCCGGGAGTACAAGAAGTGCAGGAAAAGAGGGAACAGCCTGTGTTTTGATCACCTTGGCCAAGGAAGGACAGTGCGGTCAATAAACGCTTGTTT
>Ga0307515_10005789_pt1 | contig 24950 bp, 43 predicted proteins | sample 17_EM_MG_FD_194513 | JGI IMG/M metagenome (GOLD analysis project Ga0307515, IMG submission 194513) | Populus trichocarpa ectomycorrhiza microbial communities from riparian zone in the Pacific Northwest, United States - 17_EM | ecosystem: Host-associated > Plants > Roots > Unclassified | place... | reverse complement strand
AAAAGAGAAAGAATGAAGAAGCTCAATTGTCTATCGTACAGAGAGAGAAGAAGATAGACATATATAAAGAAAGAGATCATCTCAAGCACTAAGAACAAATCACTAAGAGCGAAGCATCACGAGAAAGGCACTACTCCGGCCCGAGGCTCACGGGGAGATAGGCACCGCACCGAGCCCGAGGCTCGCGGGGAGATAGGCACCGTACCAAGCCCGCAAAGTTAGTGCCCGCCTTAGTTCCGGTAGCCTTCGGGCTAAAACCCTTAGTCAACATGTAAGCGGTGCTATAGAGTGGAGGTAAACTACTGTGATCTTAAGCGCGCAAGTCGACGATAAAGAGGGCAGAAACCACGGAGAACTATACTCAGTCAACTGCTCTTGGCCGAAAGGCATCGATCATGAGCCATCACTCTGAGTCCCGAGTCGTCCCGGTGTTGCATGTGTACCTGCATCGTGAGCCTCACAGCTCAGGTCCGTTTGATATGCAGTTGGTGTATGAAGATATGCCTCAGGAGTGCGGCTCGTATCAGTGCAGAGCGGCTCATATCAGTGCAAACGGATATGCAAACGGAGATAGATATGGAAACAAATATGGCTGTGAATATGGGAGACAAGTCTGTATATATATACGGGCCTTCTGGCCTCGAGAAGATCAGTCAATCAACAAGTCAAAGAAGCATCCAAAGTAACACCCGGTGTTATGAATGTAAAGTGGACGAAGTCTATTCTACTATCTAAGGAGAAGCTCTGTCATTATATACATGAGAGCCTGGAACACCATGGAAGTCCATGGAAGCTCACGATCGCAAATACCAGTGGCCGTGGCGAGTGAAAACTCGTGGATGAGTCTACGACTGTGAGTCCGTAGCCTGTGAGTCAATGGCGATCTCAGTGTATCGACGACTTCCCTTCAGGTCATATAGTAATACCCGGACCTGCCAGAAAATGGTCCCGGGGTTGTTGCTGGTGTACATGTGCCGGAAACATATTACAGGTCTGATACACGGTGCTGCTGTAGGGGCCGATGTCTCCTGTATATATCTCGAGTCTTTCTCCTTCTCTCTTCTCTGTACCATAGGATATACGCAAACGGTTCTCCCCAACTTCCATATCGTAACCGGTTATGAGCCCGGTGGCCGCTACTCTCTAAATCTCTATCTCGACTGAAACCTCGAACCTTTTGTTCCACGAAAATATCTCGATGTCGAACCCTAACCCTTCGTCGCCTTCGCCTTCGTTGTTGTCGCAAGCTCCTCCTACAACCATTTCATTCTGAAGACTTCCGGTGGCAGTAGCACATGTCTCAATGAGAAATTGCCTTCGACTTGCTTGAGAATTGACGTATTACTGTATGATGGCTGACTGGTGCATGCTACTCGCTTTGCCAAATGCCGAACATACCTGTCGTCATATCTATCTACTATACCTACCGTTACATCTACCAAAAATCTGAGTCTAAAGCCCTTACCAAGGCCAATATTGTTCGTTGTCAAGTCCTCTAGTTGAGGCAGTCGTTTGTCGCTGTCAAAGTCTGTGGGTTCATGGGACTAGCCTGTCTGTGGTATCACGGGGCTTGTCCATTGTTATTGCTCATCTGTGGATTTACGGAGCTCATGGTTGTTTGATCTGTCTGCGGATTCGCAGGATTCTTGTCCACTGATTGTGGGCTTACGGAGCGTCTTTGTATTACTATTAGTCTATTACCGGCTTGACTGTGGGTTCACGGAGTCCGGGGGAAGTATTACTAGTTTCATTAGTTATGGAGTTTTTGCCAAGAGCATTATTATCAGTCTTGTTTAGTTTATTGAGTTCCCGCCAGGAGCGGCTGTTTTATCTTTGTTGGGCACTGCCCGCATTTACTCTATTTGTTATCTTTGTGTTTCCGAGCATGTTGTAGGTTTCCGGGGAGTTTCCTGCATCACGGCTATCAGCCGGCCAGATGGGTCCTTCGTCCATGGCTTTGTTGTTTGGCTTTCTTAGTTCTGAAGTTCTTGCTGCTTTTGTTTGATTTTTTCTCGGTTTTTTTTAAATTTTTTTTAAATTTTTTTTTCAAGGCTCTATTTCCCGAGCTGGGCCGCCCAATCCAATATAGTCCAGAGTCACTTATCAAAGTTGTCGACGTTCGACACTTGTCGTAAAGCGGATCCACTTAGAGTTTGTCGGGGTTGGACGCCAGTCGAGAGAGCAGCCGGGAGAGAACCCTACCCCGTCCGTCCTACCCTCTAGTAGCAGCACCTTCGAGATCTTCCGAAAAATCGCCCGCTCCCGAAACGCCCATGCCACTAGTATCCAATTATGGTACTTATCCGGACCTACACTTGGTTCCAGGTCCCGCACCCACCCCTCGGTGCACCAAGCCCCGTACACAACCAGCGCCTCGTAGAAATCGTATTTCTCAGTGAGGACTGCAATTTCGAGTAGGTCTTGGTAGGAGACGGCCTTGGGGGCGTCCGGGTGCCGGTGCAGGACTTGCAGGATGATAATCATTGCGTGCGCATCGTCTTCGTCCAGCGTGAGGGTGAATACCTCGCCGCCCGAAGCGGCGACCGAGAGTTGGCGGCCTTCGCAGAAACGGGGGGAGAGCATGGCGCGGAATACGTGAGAGGAGGAGGTGAGGATGTGTGAGGAGACTGTGACAAGGCTTGTGGTTCCTGAGTCGGAGATGAGGGAGAGGACCATATCGCCGAGTGGGGTTAGCTCTAGTGTGGCGGGGAGGATAGGGCGCGGTTGGGTTGGAGGGGGCTGGACGGGGTGGAGAGAGGGCCGGATGAGGGGCTTTGGGGGGTAACGGCGGGATCGGGGACGGGCTGGATAGGTTAGTACAAAACTAGCCGGAGGGAGAGAACGAACATGGATCGCAGCCGCAAGCATCGGTGGTGTTGTAGTGGTGGCGGCAGTATAAATTTCGGCTTGGTGCGGGGGCGGCGGGATCGTCGGAAACTGGTGCTGGAGAAGTATTGGGAACACCCCAGACGTTCTCAGCTGAGAAATCTTGAGGCGCTGACATTTGAACTGTAGCTTCTTCAGCGTTGAGAATGCAACTGGTGGTTGTTTGTTTGTGGCAACTCCAGTACCGATTCCTGATGATGGCTGGGAAAATGCAGATGAAGCACCTGGTCTGTCAGTATGGGTCGAAATGATGCGTTGATGTTTGTATAGACAGTTGGATCACAGCAAGCGATGGGGACCTTTCAAATGAGGAGAGCTTAGCGGGGAGGATTCCAGTATCTTATAATTTAGAGCGGGACTGATACCACGTTTTTATGGGTATTTGTTGGGTCAAATTCAAACCTTTATCTCGACTCAAGAGTCACGGGGCATCAGCTCGAAAGTTCACGAATGAGCTCACAAATGAGGAAATATTGGAACTAAACATAGCAAAGTTTTTATAGGAAATCTGACTACTGCCGCCGTTCGGACTCCCATCGATGTGATGGGTGAGGTGTGTCAAATTCACGTGACATGCCCTAGCCCTCAGGGTTTCAACTTCTGGGACTCTGCGGACTGGATAATCAGTGATGTCAGCAAACTTTCGGGCTTACTGCAAGACTCCAGAGCTAATTGATGCAGTCTCCTCCTACTGTAACTCCGGTCCCATTAGGGCCGAGAACTCGCTAGTGACATCACACGGTATCTCGCCTTCAGGCGCACGTGAGTCTGTATACTAGTGAGAATATAGGCTAGCTCAAGCGGGTCGTGAACTCTACTTAAATATTTCACTTTCACCCCACTTTCAACAGAGCACCGCTTCGCCAATCCCCCGCCCACTGCATGAACCAACACATACAGTATGAAAAAAGGAGGCTTTTAACAACAGTCCTAAGTAAGCTGTGAACGATCGTTTTCACTAAACTCGCCAAGGTACAACCCAACCCCCTCGCAGTTTCAACTCCCAATGTCTCGAGTTTTGCAGAGGAAAAGTGTACACAGGCGTTGATGGATTTTCTTTTATCATGCATGCGGGCAGGGCTGCTGGTGTGGGGGAGGAGGCGAAAAGCTCAGAGGACGAGGAGTAGTGCTGGGGGGAGTGAAGTTGATGTGGTTTGGTGCGGTTTCTTTTGGTTTAGGGATGAGGGTAGTGGTTGGAGGTCACGACTTTATTTGTTGTTGCTTTTTGCGATTCATTAGAGTGGCTCTCAGACGTGCGACTCCTCGGCTATAAACAACTCTCACCGCGCTATGTGGAGCCATTAGAACCTAAGCACTTAAACGCCTGGGTTCGCACCTCCCCCCACTCGAATTCGTGTACGATTCTGATGAGCCCTACGGTGGCGATACCTTCGTCTCCTCGCCCAGCACATGTCCTCAAGGCAAAGACCTCGTTTTTGTCGGCGGCGGATCGCCGTGCACGATAATTGTTAGACGACGCTATTTCTTATGCTCAATCATGGACATAGACCAAAAGAGTACGTTATTTCCCGGTAGCAGGATGTGGTGGGTGACGATGGAGATGGGAACTGTACGATGTTTGATTTTGGAAGTGAGGCTTGGCAGGCGCAGCCTCAATTCTGGGAGATGGAGAGGGCTGAGGATGCGGGCGGATTGTAGCATGCGGAATCTAGTGTTTTAAGCGGGGTTCAGAAGCGAAGGGAGAGGTATGTGATACACGATGAGTGGAATTTCGGTGGGTAAAAATGCTCCGGGATGTGCACTGGATCAGCACTTGCCGGAGTTGCTGGATATGGTCAGGCAGGAGCTGCCGAGGAAGAATTTTATGAATCTACGGTTGGCGCGCAGACCGGCTGTGACGGTGGTACTGTCAAGTGCGTTTTGGAGGAGCAGGTTTGTAGTGGACTTGCTGATCTTGTTTGAGGTGAGGTGGGGAGGAGCGGTGGTGGTTGTGCTGTAGGAAAAGATATACCGGAAACTTACTTAATGATAGAGGATAACGTGAAAATATCGTCGGAGAATTGTTAGTAAAGTTGCGAGGTCGTGTTGGAGCGAACCGGTGAACCGGGTACATAGAATGCTATTTGCCGTTTCGGGCACGTCCGCGTGCACATGGCGGTTTGGTTGTGCAGTCGTGCTTTGGATATTCCAGGTTCTTTATCTACATGACATCAATGGGACTATGTTCAATCGCTATGGTTCCGGAATCTTCCGCGGAACAAGAGGATGGACTAGACAAAGGCATTTTTGTAACGATTACTGTAGCAACCAACTATAGCGCGACCGCTACGCACGCTTGAAAATGTGTATACGTACACATGCCGGCTGATAAACGTTCATGAAATTTGTTTGTTGTAATCATATTGTATTCGGCTGCTCTGCGGCCATGACATATATTTTCCTCTTTTTCTTGCCATTTCTCAAAACTAACCAAGGAGATAACCAAGTTCATGGCGCTGGCCCCCTTCCACTACCCTTCATCCCTCAGACACCCCGCAATGTGAAAGAGAGTATAACTATTCATCGTCCGGTTTGATGCGGTACCGTTTGGTTAAAAATGACGCAACCAAAGCGAGTGCTGTCACTACGCAAACAAAGGCTAATGGTTTATTAGTATCGAAAGATAAAGTGAAGAGTGTTGTGATTACAGATACAATCGTCAATTGCATGGACAAATGACTTTCGAACCAAAGCTTGGATACGGTCGTGAAGCGGCTCGAGGCAATTTAAGCTTGCAAGGCAATCACCAACGAGCTACACAGACGTTAGAATGTATGACCATTGACAGTTTATTGTTCATACCTTTTGTATATCTCCTGAGAAGTCTCCATCGAGATTTAGTTCGAGGTATTTACGGGTCCTGTACTGTAGCACAGCTGATACGGCTGCAAGTGACACCATATTCCCAGTCGAGGTAAAGAGATGGTAAGTTCCGTATATAGCGGCTCGATCTGTCTTCTTGTTAGTTGTCCCTGGATGCGGGATTTGGTTTCTGTACCTGTTTTGGCGGTGCCTTTCAATAATCCAATCAATTGGGCACAAGTCATTCCGCCTCCAGCAGCCCCCGTAACTAACAGATGTACAACGTGTTCCCATTCGCCCTCAGATCCTAACATCTAGTTAGAAAAGAATTCTGATGCATATGCAGAAAGTTTAACATACCAGTCCAACGTAATCGCATGATTACCGACATGCCAAAGTAGATTAAAGCAGAACCTGTCAAAACATGCCAAGGACGACCGCTCCGATGTAACTGAATACCACTGCCCAGTTGTCCCACGGCAGCACCTACCGAAGTTAAAGTTACGAGAAGACCGCCGTACGCAGTGCCTCCACGGCCTGAAACGTGGACGTAGAACGGAGTCAGATAGAATATCTGGTCTCTTGTTAGGTATTAATAGTAATATGAAATGAAGGATAATCGACATACTGCCATGATGCCCATGGATTTGAAGAACTCAGCACCATTGAGAGATGCAATCGACCTTTGACGCAGAAGGTTCATTGGAATAAGCGGTGCAGCGGCCGTGTGGATCTCTATATACACAAAGATACCAAGCAGCACAATGCTAAGACAGAGCAATGTTGAGATGAGTGGATGGGACCATGGCACGTCATTGCCTGCCATATTTAACCCCAAAACCAAGGCAATTATACATAGCAATAGGACAAAACTTCCGGATATGTCGAACTTTAAACCGACTGTAGGTAGAGATTCTTGGTCGCCTTCAACCTCTGTCGTTCGGGCTTTTTGTGTAGGTAGCGCGGGAAGTTGGAGTGTGAAAAGAACGAGAAAGAATAGGACAACTGCAATAGGCAACTCTAGGAAAAAAGCCCTGGTCGAGATGTTATCATTAGATATCATGTAAATTCACATAAATGCCCGAAAGTAAAGAACTACTCACATACGCCAGCCCAGTTTATCAACTATCTGTCCCCCTAAGGGACCACCAATTAATTGACCGCATAGCACCATAATCTGTGTGCCGCCCTGCCATATCGCACGTTCCCGGAGAATAATAATATCTATCGTTAGTCAGTTAAATTTGATTGTGATGAGGCGGCATTGTACCATTTAAGATTATCGAGACCAAAAAGTTCATGCCGGCCGCACCGAGTCCGACAATTCCCCGAGCAATCACGAGGATCCAGAAGAGGTTGCTTATAGAGCTTCCTTGTTGTTAGCCAAGGAGCTCCCTTTGTGTATGTCTCGGACAAGTCCCACCAAATTCCCACTCCGATCCCAAAAATGATGTAACTACTTAGAAGAAGAAGCTTCCGTCCATAGATGTCAGAGAGGCGACTGTACTGTAAATTTGTCATTAACCTTTTTCTGGATGTAGAGTTGAAGGATATCTCACTATTGGTTGACTGGCAGTCACAGAGACAATGTATGCCAGTGTCAGCCACGAAACATGGCGCAATTGGCGAAAATCCGATCCTTTCAGTTCCAAGCCGTCAGACAGGTATTAAACATCTACAGCCCAACCGAACCCACCAATTCGAGTGTACGAAGCATTTTCTAGTACTCCGTCGGCTCCCATGAGAAGGATTCTAGTTCCCGTTGTAAGCGATATTTGCCTACGCGAAGCGAGGGGGATAGCAGTTACCCCAGTGCCAACCCAGGTGCCATGACCAAGATTTGTTTCCTCGACAGTCTCTCATAGCTTTTCGGATTATCGCTCACCGCCGAGTTACCAGCCAGCAGTGGAGTTTCAGGCGAATCTTCACCGGTCATAGACATATGTCAGATAGTATATGGACTGGAGGGTTGAGGTCGATGTTGCATGGATGTGTGCATCCACGCGTCATGTATGAATGTATATGGCAGCATGTCTGGGTAACATGACACAAATGGTTACCTAGAAGTGAATGGCTATAAACGGAACCCCAATTGGCTGTCCCGCACTCCAACGGACCCTTTACCAACTTGGTCTAGACGTAGAGGACTTGGTACCTATCACCCGCGGGTGCGGTATCACTGAGCGGTACGTACATTGATATAGACGCAACCGGAAGGAGGGTGTGGAAAGGTCTGTAGAAAGCTCCTGCGGGTGTGAGGCGTCTAAATCCCTGCGTCGTCAGAGACCAATAAACGCGAGTCGCTGCTTTTTGTCAACGGCAAAGACTTACCGGGATGTGGGATGTGGGTGCTTTACTATAAAAATAATGATATTAAGAGTACATACAATGGCAAAAAAACCCCGAAAATTGATACCGTAGTAATACTTGCTCTCGTTCCCAGAATTTTTCGTCGCTCGCAAGCTCACCTCAAAACTGAGCTTGCGAAGTCAGTTGACGTGTGGTTTTCGAGCGCAAGTAATACTTCCAATTTGGAGAATACCAAGTCGGAAAGTTCTACGACTCGGTAGTACTGCTGCTGTGTTCTACTGAAGTAATGCAAGAAAAATACCAGTTTAATACTGTAGTACAACCGAACTGAAAGACATTCTGATGTAACTTGGTATTCTCCAAATTGTAAGTATTACTATGGTATCAATTTTGGGGTTTTTTTGCTATAGTAGATAGCTTTAAGTATACTTGTATAGTACACGCAGATCGAAATTACAACATTCCCGATTTCGCTCCCACCCACCCCAATTCGAGCTCGCGAGTACTAGCCGGGCTCGCGAGTACCAGTCGGGCTCGCGAGTACCAGCTCTATCCAGGTGTCTGACAGACTGTACTAACCAGGCACACTCAAAGTGATAAAACTTGAAGGCGAGACCTAGTTTGCCGGAATAGGAGAGTATTGTGATTTTCGGGATGTAAAACCTTTGAACTAATCGCATGCCAAGACGATTTCTGATATCAATGCTCAAACTATATACACAAACCCATTGACCGCCGGTACGCTTATGATGTCAGTCCATTATACCCCAGAGTTGTGGTCATGCTAAGTCTTTGCAGAACATCAATTACCAACACAGCCAGCGCCTCTTAACTACATGGTGACTGGCCAATCCACAGTCCGACTCAAAAAACGCACCCCATGACCTAGATATGGGCTAGAGGGGACATCAGCGTCGTCGGTTTTGAGCGGTGAGACTCCTGCCCAGCGGCGCAGACGGTGGTTGCCACGGGCTCTGGCTCTGTGGCACCTTTTTCCTTAGGCATATACGATAGGAGGTGCTGCAAAGGTATGACCAAAAGCATATTTCAAAATATAGACCACTAGTAATTGATGGCTGTATCAGATATTTAATTCCGAGCTGGCTAATAACGATAAGAAAAAAGTATATTTACATATATTGTACATACAGACTGGAAGAGAGAAAACGATTTCGAGAATTGCCCATCTGGCTAGGTCACCTAGAAGCATTGTAATGCTGTTCCAAGATGACACTGGTAGATATCAAGTGAACCCGTCAAGATACGCTCGTGATGATGCCAGGGTGTGGTTAGATATTCCTGGTCCAACCCGAATTTTTCGATTGCGGCGTCGATACCGCTCCCCTTCCAAAAGATGTCATAGCGGTGACCATTCTATCCCGTCGGGCAGATACCGTTTAATGTAATTTCTTATCGGTTCTTGCTTGATAACGCTACGCACACACATTCTTCTAGGTGGTTTGCTTTTAGAGAACAATATTCAAGGCAGGAATTGTGGATTTGTTTTGAACTGAAGCTGGAATAAATGTCAAATATCATGAACCAATCTTAGATGAAGGCTTAGTAGCCCAGGTGAGAGTACGTATACGATTATTCGAGGACTGGCCGCCGACTTATTTGCAAGCCAAATCAAATCGACCTAAGGACTCAACAAGTTTCAGAGATACTTCCGGGCTGTCGACTTTACAACAAGAAGGCCGTGAGACAGATGATGCGTCCCGCAGGGTAGACAAATTCCCAAGTGCATGTGCCGTTGCTAAAAATTTAGCGCTGCAAGGTGATCACGCGCAGGAGACGCAGCCGCGAAAACCTAGGAGATTCTAATGTCGGGCTACGTACCTCATCGATGAATGCCTGGTAAAGCTTGGATTATCTCGATCGTATCTAAACTTTGTTTGAAAGTCATTTGTCCATGCAATTTTCCATTGCATCTAAAACTACCATTAAGCGATTCTAGTTATCACTAAAAATCGGCCCATCGTTTACGCGGTAACCCACACGCCCGCGTTGCAAAGTGCGGGGAGTTAATGCCGCGTTTATAGGGGCATATTATGCACCGGTGACCACTTTGCGTTCGCCACCGGGGTTACGACTGATAGACATGGATACAGATGTCGAGCTCTGGCACAGCAGGATCAGCAGGGCGTTCTTACCTAGATTATGTTTGTTTGTTTATGTTCTGGTGATTGGTACATTCTTATCTTCATTTCCCCACTCGAGCATGGGTTCCCATTGTGGAATAAGTATAATGTTATAATGTACTGACCCGTGAGCATGAAGATTCAGACGGTCACGTTCCAAGGTCCCATCTAAAGGTATTTAATCGCATCCTTCGCCCGCTCTTGGGTGAGCATTCTGTGTCAAACGGAACGATTCACTCTCAGACCACAGTCAGATCCTCTCTTAGTTTAGTAAACGACTCGACTTCTAAAAACCGCTTAACTCGAACGTTGAAGCACTCTTCATCCCACAGCCCCTTCGTAAGAATACTATCAGTCGAAACATTCACACAACAGTATCTGCAATGGACGAACAAGAACAAGTAATAACATATTTTATGTCACTTTCAAGTTACACAGTAACCCATTTGCTGACTTCACAGACATACAACCATCCCGAGCATCAGCCTGCTCCCGAACTCGACTGTCCTACCAGCTGTCGCTTGACCCGCCCTGATGTTACCCCTGGCACAAACTTGGACGTCACCTGCGAATGCGGCGAAGCATACTACGACGATAACGGCAAATGGGTCAGAGGAATTGATGTGAGGGCTGGAAAAGCACCCCCGAAGGCGAGAGACCCTGAGCGTTAGTCTTAAGTATCTCACATTGTATAACCGGAGGTGCGCTACATGTACTTCTTGGTTCGCGCACGGAATGTGTATGGTTTGAGGTTTTTTGTTTGTGTCTGTTGATGGATGTTATCTGTTGATCTCTTTCGAAATTTGGACTCTGTCATTTCAGTTTTTGTTTCAAATTCTATGTTGAGTGGAGTGCAAGTTGGGGTTTGGTGGATGTTATCTGTTGATTCGTTGATTTCTTTCGAAATCTGGCCTGTCTTTTCGGTTTTCGTTTCAAATACTATGTCGAGTGGAACCCAGGTCGGGGTTTTTAACAGAGATGTTTTATGCTATGATTTGATGATCCAACTCTAAATGCAGTTGTACGAGAGTCAGATGAAACTTTTTGGTCCAATGTGTACGTGCGTTCAACAGCCAGAAGCTACTTAAGAAGATTTTGGATTAACTCCGAATATTTTTCGACCTCGCGTGAGGTAAACGGTCCGCATACTTTTAAAGAACTTATATACAGTTCGATTATTACTCCTGAACCATCCTTCTTATATTATTGTACCACTTATGTCCTTATCCATGATCTTATATGCCACCAACTAAATTCTTATGAACACAATCATGCAATATCACACCATGTCGTATCACATCAGACCACTTCCTATCATACTAAATAATCCCACCACCATTACTCTCTACCAATGTCGCAATTCTTTTGCTTCTCCTAATGTCTTTTAACTTCCCTTGCTCTATGAAACTCCCGCAAGCACTGGTACACTTTTCATCACTTGCAACTGTTCCGACCCATAAGCCAAATTTTCCCGTTGGCCAACGGGCCGACCCATATGCCAACTCGTGTTTTTGATGAATAAGTCAACCGATATGCCAACCGATTAGACCGACCGAGGTGCCAAGTAAGATATTAGGAGGAGGTTAGGAAGGCGCAGTGAAGCACTATTTCTCTCAACTTTTGAACTTCCACATCATCACAACTGTCCTGCTTCATCATGGTGACTATCTTGTGCCTCCAACTCTATGAGAAATTATATCAACTATAACAATAAATCATGATTTCTTTAGCTCTCACCACCTTCCCCACTAGCGCTTTTGTTAGGTTCGCCCAACTACAGCATCTACACCAGCTGCTTCCAGTGCCAGTAGTACTAGGAAAGTTAGAGAGTACAAAAATTCGTTGAGTTTCCAAAGGAGAGGCCGAATGCCCAAAAAGAGTCAATGCGAGCCATCCTGTTAGCGAGTGGATTGACCAATAGGCCAAAGAGTTGACTGCTTTGCCAATAGGTTAACTGCTTTACCATTTGGTTGACCCATACTCCAAGTCTTCCCATTGGCCAACAGAAAAATTTGGTGTATGAGTCAGAACATATTTATGCCTAGATAGTAAGAGTACGTATGCGGCTACCGCGTCCGAGTTTGACAGACTTTCAGGTATACGATAAACACAATGTCCCAACAGTTCTAGTAAGTTACTGAAGATTGCATCAGTGAATAAGTGAGGCTCTGTGCATAGCAATGTACCTATTTCAAGTGGATGACATGATTCAGTAGCTGCAGCCATGACATTAATGGGACTAAAGGCAAGTTCTTTTGTCTTACTGTGACCACCTCCACTACCCTCTGTATAGGCCTCACAGTTGCTGTAGGTATTGTCATTGACTGCAAAGAGCTCACAAAGCTGCGCCCTGCTGAACTACTGCCGGCCAAGATCCAAGACGCACGGCGAAAAAGTTGAAATTTTGAGGCGGTAGGACGCTCTGTTCCAGGTTGTCTCAAAGGAGTTTCATATCCAACTGACTTGCATGATCCGACGCCACTTAAAGTGGTAGTAGAGTGCATAGGCAGCATCAGATAAATCTCACGTTACTCATCAGTTGGCGTGGCGGCCTGAGACTAGGCAAAACGCCAGTCAGAACAGGAGTTTCGTGAGCTGATCCACCTAGGCACAGGGAGTTGTACCGATAGCCCTACTGCAAGGCATTAGCCGGGTGCATGTCTCGTACCTACAACCCTAGCCCCAGGCCACCACCGTACATACATATCTTCGCCGCCGCCACCGGCTGAACCTCCCAAAACCACAATGACCTTAACACTCACCACCCTCCCCTCCGAAATCCTCTTCCAAATCCTCTCCCACCTCTACGCCGCAAGCATCCACACCCGCCCCCTCGTATCCCGCTCCTTCCACACCCTCACAGAAACCTACACACACCACCTCCTCTCCACCCTTCGAACCCCAGCATCCGCACCATACCGAAAATCCTACCTCGCCCACGCAGCCACACACTGCACGTTCTGTTCTCTCGAAGGCTATACTGCTGCGCTGCTGCACCCCGAGATCTCGTGCTGCCCGCGCTGCGACAACAAGGTGTTCCCAAAGATTACGCGGGACACGGCGGCGGGGTTCTATATCCTTGACAAAACCCAGCTGGCAGAGAACTGTGTATGCTCGGAGGAGGGGAATGTGTTCGATGAGGTGCAGGTGCGGGGGTATGCGGAAGCTGTCCACGCCGAGGCAAGCGCGTATCTACGGGCGGCCGGGGACGAGGCGTTGAGAGAGAGGATTGAGAAGTGTGTGCTGGCTGCAGAGGTGATGTTAGAGAATTGGGAGGAAGGGTGGCAGGGCGAGCGGAGGGAGGAGGAGGACGAAGAGTGGGAGATGTGGGAGGTGTGGAGGGAGTCGTTGGTATGCCGACGGGAGTGGTTGGAGGGGTTGGGAAGGTTGTATGGTATCCCCGTGAAAGAGATGGAAGAGACGTGCTTTTCTTGTGACGGTGAGTGCCATTGCGGTAGAAATGGGCTCAGGGAGACTGGAAGAAGGGTAGGTACGAAATAGAGTTATTATTTACTGGGAGGTATGAATTCGATGAAATACTTGAGCTAGTGGTTACATTCCACGACTACGACTACGATGCCCTCTCTATTCATTACCCCAAAGAAGGCTATTTTTGTCAACATCTTAGGCCGCTCATGCCCACCATCGTCCTCCAGGAGTAATTATGTATGTATATCAGATGGGTGGGAGATATCTTCGACCATGCCAGTACTAAAACCCTCCCTGAAAGAAAGTGCATTTTCCCCATCACCGCCCATTCTTATCCTATGAACCTCAGGAATGGCACTTCCCTGAAATCCTCGCTTTGTTTCCAAGTTTCCATAGACAAAGAACCCCCTCCCCCTCCCATAAACCTCCCCCCATAAAACCTCCCCTCCATAAAACCTTCCCTCCATAAAACCTCCCTCCCCATAAAGCCTCCCCCCCATAACCCCCCCCACACCCCCATAAAACCTCCCCCACCCTCCCGTCGAGTTATGCCAACAATGAACCTGCTCAAAGACTTTAAACGCATCGACGACGGGTTGATACACTACAGCTGTGGACACAGGCGGCCGGCAACAGAGGCGGATGGAGATGTTCGCGCGAGCGGGTACAAAGATATGCAGTGTGAGGACTGTTTTTGGGAGTGGTATCAAAAGAAGAAGGACCTGGTGGAGATGATGAAGGGGAAGGTTGGGTTAGGGAAACGGAAGAGGGGGGTAGGTGGGTAGAGAGGTATTGGCGTTGTTGATGTTGGAAGGGTATTGGGCAGTATTGAGTGGTGGGTCTGTGGGCGTGAGAAGATAGACGATTGGGGCTCTGGAGTAAATCCTGAGGCTGGATACAAGACGTTGAGTCCTTTACCTATGATGAACATATTGTCCGAGCAGCTTTCACACCTTTTAATAGGTCAGAATTTGTGCCTGGGATATTCTAAGCCAGATTATGTAGTCTTTGAATTCACCACCGATGCCCTTATTAACAGCCAGCTTCGCCATATCTTCCCTTCACCTACCAACCAATTCCTTTCCACCACTCCATCATCACAATCCCATCCTTCCTCCAACAGCAATCCAAAATGCTCATCCTCCTCCCCACGCACATCTCCATCTCCCCAAGCCACACCATTCAAACCACCACCCTCCTAACCCCGACCACAACCTTCCCCGAGCTCCTCCACATCCTCCTCCACAAACCCACCGACTTCGGCATCCCCCTCCGTCTCACAAACCCCCATATCCACCTCCTCCCATCTACCTCAGAGCCCCTCCCAGTCCGTGACGACAGCACCTGGGAACATGCACGCCGCCACATCCTCTCGCACCCCATCACCAGCCTCGTCATGACTGCCACCGCCACCACCTCTCCCCCCACCGCCGGAATCCCCGTCGAGATTACAGGCTACACGCGCACCGGGAAGGTCGACGTCGCCACGCAGGTCCCCGTGTGTGCCGGCGTTTCCTACGCAGGGTTTGTAAAAACCCTCGAAGGGATCGGGCGGGGGGTATTCCCCCTCGCCGACGTGGTGCTGTCCCATGTAATCGTGTACGACCACTCTGGCCGGGGGACGACGATACACTGTTCCTTGGACTTCACCGACCTTTCAGAAGTGGGCAAGATCGGACTGGTTTTTAGGGTTGAGAAGGAGGGGGTGAGTGGGAATACTGAGAGGGTGGTGGAGGTTATGGAGGAGCTTGGGTTGGGGGTGTATGATGGCTCGAGCCTGAATGGTGGGGTTAGGGTTTGGGGGTGTGGCGGGGTGTGGGGGTATGACTTTTTGCGTGGTAAGCCGCAGTGGGGTGATGGGTGGCTGTCGAGCGCGGATGGGACGGTGAGTGGGCCTGTGGAGAGGTGCTTGCGGTGTGTTGATCGTCGTGGATACCACGGATACTACGGACATATGCATAAACACCACCACGTGCATGGCTTTGGACATAGGAGGTAAGTACATCTGCTTTGTGCAGCTGTGAATTGTTGCTAATTCGCGTGTTTAGCTCTAAGCTCTAAATGACTACGGAACCGGAGTCTATGCGGGGTCTTTTCGTTTTACATTATGTCTGGTAGTGTTGTGTACAGCTATTTTTATAAGTGGAAGCATTTTTTACTCCCGTTACATCTCCGTGCTCTTGCTGTCTCTCTATATACAAATAACAAGACCAAGTTAGCCCCCACCCCCACCGGACAACAACAACAGGCGTGGGGTCGAGCAGCTTTCCAGCACTCCACTCTGAGTACGCCGTGCATAAACAAGCTAAAAGTAAAGAACCATGAAAGAATGCGACAAAGCAAGAGTGCGATAAAGTAAGAAAGCAACAGTAGCAAATTGAAGAGGTGCTGTAGTTGTGACGGCCCTGTTAATTAACCGAACCAAACACAAACCGGTGATACCAACTCGTTGGGTTTTCAAGTCTCCGGACACCCTATTAGCAATTAGACACACCCATAAGATTTAGCCGTATCGAATAGTCATCCAACTTCGATGTGTAGTCACCAACCCGATACCCACGTCAACGCTCGTAGGTCTTCCGAGCCGCGCGAGATAAATACGGGCTTTCAAACTATCGCAGAGGCCTGGTTCCTCGTCGTCCGCTGCAAATCACTCGCAAAGCCGGTGATACTCAGGCCTAGAGCGCCGCCCTCAAAAGACTGGTACAAAAGCTTAAATCCAATGCGAAGCATTGAGTCATGCCCGCCATCCTCAACAACCGGGTTCAAATATGAGGACATGAAGTACGGCCCATCACTCGGTGTTGATGGTTGGACGGTATTCTCCTCTTTCTCGTCTCTATCTTTAATACACTTTCGTACAATACAAGCTGCTCACTCTTCGCTCCCTTTATTCCCACAGGTTTAGGTATGTCACAAGCGCAGCTACCTCATGATCATACTAAATACTACGCACCCTAATCTGTACCTCCCCACGCATGCAACTAAGAATATTCCCAATTTCGGTTTTACGGCCTCAACTGACAGCTGAAGCTCTGGTGGCCAAGTTGGTAAGGCGCAGCACTAGTATGCAATGCTGAGATCCTCGGTTCAACTCCGAGTCAGAGCAGACCAGTAAGCCGTAGGTTTTTTGCTTTCCGGCACTAGGTACATGATGTTTGGTTCAGCGCTGTAGTAGGCGGACGGTTCGTGTTGCAGGGCACAGTTGTCATTCCACTGCTGTAGCGGTCAAGACTATGCACCTCGCTGTTTATTCGAAGTATTAACCTCTACTACTCTGGCTTAACGAAAACACTAAGTATAAAAAAATATAAACCAGACAGAAAGTGTGAGATAGAAATAGTGCAGATAAAAATAGAGATGGTGATCGATGTCGAAAGACTGAGATGGTGGAGATTGCTGTGATTGGTTGGATTATATGGTGCTTGGATAGATTAGAGTTCAAAACTATAACTCCATCCTTTTCTCTCTCCACCTCATGTCTTACGAAGCATCGTCCCCCGAGCCCCGCGAGCGCCGCATCCATACGTTTTGCCGCGAGAACCCACCTACGTCTTCGGTAGCGGCGAATTCTAAGGAATTGGATAAGCTCATCGACGAAATCGCGCGCGACGGTCATTGTTCGTGAATCCATACATGCACCTCCATTCGAGTTTGCTGAGCTTGGTTCTAGTGACTACCGAGGAAAAGCTCGTATGTTTTGAGAAAGCCGCCTCAAAAATAGACATCCAAATTGTGAAGCTGCAAGCTGAACGTTATGCTAGTGAGTGTCCAAGACGGTTTGGCTGCCAAGTGCTAGCTTCTGATCAGTGACCTAGACATGGACGAAGCCACTCTTTGGCGTACGCTTATCGAGACCAAATGCGTACGTTCCATTCGCGGACTACATGTGAGTGACGACAAGGTTGGTGAGAGATTCGGACTTCACGATGTTGCGGTTCCGCACGGTTGGCATGAGTACGTGCGGGGAGATTTGAAGATGTGTCGGTGTCGCGAGGGATACTTTGCTTTCGACATGGGCGCTAGACATGCCATGCTCGTGTCTGGGACTCTTGCTGGTGTGCTGAAATACTTTGGTGATGAAGATGACCAGACGGAAGGGAACTGGCGACGCTACGGCTCTGTTTACGACAAGTATGCCCCTGATCAGTGGGCGGAATACTATTGTTAAGTGTACTGTCGCACATACGATACCTCAGTAACGAGGTAGGTGAGCGTGTTTTACGAGAAAACTGGGCTTATTTGAGACGCGAGAACAGTCCGACTTATCCCCTACACGCTCAATTTTGTAGATTGGTCACAATAGAGTAGTCAAATACACCCGATTTGGGAGCGATGTAAGTCGAGATGATCATTCATACGTGACGTGCACTTCACCAATCAGAAGCCCTGCTACCCATTGGTTAGTATTCCCTACTGCTCCTAAATGACTATTGTGACTAATCTACAGGATTGAGCGTGTAGGGATGACCTTAGAATTGCTGTGCGCACTAAACTCCCCGGAAAGCATCATAAGTCTTTGGTGCCGGCGTACGAAAACTTCATAACTGTTCCCCAATATCCCATCCACTAGAAATCTTTGCCACCAGCACGGCTCTCCAATTAGCCCTCTATCCATAGAATTTCTCAACTTTGCCCCAGCAACAGCTACAGGCCTGAAATTATGCTCTTCATCCAAGACACAATCAACATCTCCTGGTGGCATGACATCATAGAACCCATGTTTGTATTTGTTGATAGATGCGGCGAAAAGAGATAAACACAATGATAGCAAGCTTCGGCCCCTTCAGGAATGTCCTCCGTCCACATTAATCAAATCATCCCATGCTTTCTCCATCATAAAACGGATAAGTGAAGACTCCGCGCAGTACCAAAAATAATTGCAGGTGTACTTGCCGCGCCTTGTACTCGGAAGAAGTGTTCCCATAGGTTAGATCGGTTAGATGACCCTCGACCGGGCTGGTCTATGCCAATGGCGGCTTTCTCAGGGCTGACCAATCTATGGATCTGTAGGTGACCGTTTGAGGGAAGTCTATCGACAGCTCTCAAATCCTCAAGAACGTACATGCTCTATCGGTCGTGGCGCGCCTTTGGTTCGGATCTAGCTATTTATTGAGGTGATAATGTCTGTTGGCTTAGGTACTATTACCGTTCCGATCGTGGGAAGACCTGCGAGCACGAGATCTTGTGTCCTTTTGGTGGTGTCTTGTCAGTTTGGTTGTCGAGCGGGCAGACCTTGTCCTCCCTACTATTCTGTACACATCCGTAGACTGTCTTGACCTCCGATAGTCCAGCATCAGGCCGCGAAAAGCCATAGGCCCTTCCAATCTCAGATCTGAGAAATCTGCAAATTTTTGAGAAAGTCTCAGATCTCAAATTTAGGAGAGGGGTTATTGCCCGACTCTCAGATCATCGTCTCAGAATCTCAGGTCCTAAGAAAAATATTTAACTGTCGTCGCACAGGCCGGAGCTAGGCTCGGATTCTGACGGAAGGTGCTCTAGTATCGCTAACACTGGCAGTCGCAGTAATCCCATTATTCCTGCGTCCCTGCATGTACATGATGCAGGATATCCCTAGACTTCAACCCAATGACCACATCTTCTAGCTCGGAATCAAGATCGAACCCACGGCCCTGCGCCATTCCCTCCCACTCCTCACTTCAACCTCCCCTTAGCCCACCTCCACCCACTCTTCAAAACATCCCTCGTCATCCCAGCAGCCCGCTTCACCCGCTCCCGCTTCCTAACGGGCTCGCCCCAAAACCCCCGACCGCGCAAATTCCAGCATCCGCATAACGATCTCAAGATCCTCTAGAAATATCTGGTCTGGAAATCGCTCGTATAAACACAAGGTGCAGCACGGGAGCGCAAGATTGTCTTCGGCGCGTTTTGTTGCCGTCCCGCAGTAGTGGCAGCTGTTGCTCATGTTCAGCAGGTACGTGGTTCGGTGTGTGCGTTTGGATCTCTTTTCTGTCGGGAAGCGCACGGCGCGCAAGTGTTGATAGTACGCTTCGACGGAGGCGTGGTGCGATCTGCTGACGAGAGAGAGCGCTAGGTATGGGTGGTTGCTGTCGGTGCTCCAGGTTGGTTCGGTGATGGGCCTCCGGACGGTGACGGTGGTGAGGTAAGAGGATTTTGTGGTGGATGTCGTAGGGGAGGGTGGAGAGTGTGTGCATTCTAGTCGAAGTGGATGTGGCAGCAGCGGAATATGTTTATGTGTGGGATAGAATGTCTGATGGAACTTGCGAAGGGGAGTTTGAGGTTGAGATATGGTGGACAAGGATCTCGAGCTGGGTCGGTGACGTACTGCGGGGCATACTTAGGTAGACTTACCTTTGAGGTGCTTCAAAGTACTTCCTAGATTGGAGTACTTCCTAGATTGGAGTACTTCCCGTCGCTCTATTGACATCTATTCGAGCCCGTTAGAACTATGTTCGAAAGTTCTATCAAAATAGATAGAGGTATCTATTTCTAATAAGTAGAAAGAGAGGGGAGGCTTCTATCCAGACCTCTATAGAGGTGCGAACTTGCATCAACCCCATTTAAGAACTACTACTAACAGCCGAATAGAAAAAAGAGTGCTAGTACGAGCGGCGGGAAGCACCTCTTGTTCTATTGAGATTTCGGCTTCTATAGAATACGTCCGAATAGGTGTCAATAGAACGATGGAAAATCCTCCATTATCACCAAAAGCCGCACACCACGTCAGCCTGTTCTAGGTTGTCTCGCACAACTTCTCTTCCTCCCCACGTATTTCAAGCGTCGTAAGCGAGGATGATGCGTGTAACCTAAGACCTGCAGTAGTCAAAAAAACTTTTGCAAGGTATCTAGTATAGCCAATCAATGTGGGATTTAAGTACGGATCGAGATCGACCAGAGTAGGCAGCCTCAGCCAAGAATACTTTCATACTCGTTCCGTCAGGCTCCTCTTCACATGCTCAGCTTCAGTAGCTGTATAAGTACCTTTAAACCCACTCTCTAACACCTTCATGGCGGCTCCTGTTCATTCCCGGACGGAGCATGATCTAGCATCGGATTCGGGTGCGCGGAGGCGGTCAGGGCTTGGGTCAACCGTGAGTGGGGTGTCCTCGACCTTGCGGTCCAGCGATGCGCCCGCTTTCCGGCCGATATGCTTTCGAATATCCAATATACCTTCATCCTGGAGCTATGGACAAGTTGACGATTACCTTCGGAAGCTAGAGCCCACCCGACAACTGCAATTTCAACTCTCACTATATCCATCACTCTCGAATACGGATGGGAGGCAAACTGCTTTACTGAATCTGTCCAGCGGTTCAGATTACTTTCGGTGCCTCGACTCCCACACTTCCCACTATGAAAAGATTGCAAATCTTGAGCAAGCCATCTCCAGTGGAGAGGCGGAGCATACGGATCTTGCCATTGATAGTCATTTCATTGGCTTGACACCCTTACATACGCCCAAAGATATTGCTGCAGAGTATGTGGACAGTCTTAATACATTTATTTAAATATGTTGATGTCATTCTAGCGTGGTTGCTGTAACGGGCCTTGCAGGTCACGCTTATGGGTCATGGAGAAACCGCCGAACTCACAGAATGTGGCTGCAGGATTTTCTACCAAAGGACATTAAAAATATCCGAATTACAACTTACGGCTATAATACTCGTCTCACCAAAAACAGTCTTGATATGAGCCGGCTAGAGGATCACAAGAGACATTTAATTTCTCAGTTAGAAATAGTAAGGTACGAGGACAAGGTATGTCAACGTCTAGCTTCCGCATCTAACTTGTACTGACTCTTGAAGAGCCGGCCCATTATCTTTGTCGGTCACAGTCTCGGTGGCATTCTTATACTGCAAGTAGGAGAAATGATGCTCAAGAATTGTATCTCGCATACTAAGAAATTATCAGATTCTGCTAGAGTCCAAGGCGAATCAGGTACACAGCCATATTCTAGACTCAACACATGGCGTCATACTCTTTGGAACCCCACACAACGGCCTCCGTACATCTGAGCTGGAAGAAATGATTAATGCTGAATTGGAGGCTGGTCATGTCGAGGCGTCGAAAACTAAGTTGCTTGAGCAGCTCCAAGAGGGATCGCCTTTTCTTGAAGCTCAAAATGATTCTCTCCGCCACATCTGGGATAAGTTCGAGATTGTTAGCTTTTATGAGACTCATTTGACACCGGCAGTGAAAAGGGTTCCACTGCCTTGTGTACTCTTTGGTAGGAGCTGATAAACGCTAACTTCTGTGCTGACAGTCGGATACCGGTAGCACCAAAAGGGATGGTTCAAACATTGAGATGGTCAAGCGGCATTCTGCTCAATTATACTGGCCGAACGCGAGCATATATCCAGTGAACGAAAACCACACGAATATGGTAAAGTTTGCGGTAGAGGAGGATGATACATACCGATGTGTGGTCAATCATATGAAGGAGTGGTTGAAGACTATCAATGAGCGAGATGGGAGCAAAGCCACGAAGAGGACCACAATATCCCAAAAGTACCTAACTATTATTGCGGCATTGCTTATCTTGTTGGTTGGGTACCTCATGGGTAGCGGAAGAGTTAGGGTATGGTTTTCTGAGGTCAAGAGCCGCGTTTTTCTTGTCGATATTAATAGCTGATACTTGACAGGTTACTCGGGAAGACGGGGTGAGTCCAGAGGGGGCAGTTCTGGGCACGAGATTTTTCGACCCTCAGAAGAATAGTGGGGTTCGTGAAAGCTTAGTGATGCCTAGATACGCGGCTGAGGCTGCACTAAATCGTGACTCGTCTCAACTGAAGGGTTTGTATCCGATACCCTGTATGAATTATTAATGCTTACTTTACATACCTACTTATAGGTATAGACTTTGCCGATAAATTCCAAATCCCTTTTCAGTTGGGCTTCGAGAGAAACAAAAAATTTACAGGTAGAGATTACCTACTAGACCAGTTGGATCTCGCTTTGAAACCCCTCGATCGTCATTCATACAAAGCCATCGTTCTTTACGGGACAGGAGGGATCGGAAAAACTGAAGTAGCCATAGAATACGCTTATCGACATCAGAAGGATTTCGATTCTATATTTTGGGTTGATGCTACCAGCCTATCGACTATCCATCGAAGTCTCAAGGAGGCAGCGAGACGAATTATAAGACATTATAAGAAGGGCTATCGGATGGAGGACCCTGACTACACCAAAATAGCTGCTGAACTACACCTCGAAAGCCTCATCGATAAGAGCGGCAGCGTCGCCAACTCTAATGACGTTCAAGTAAAGAAAGCTATTATGGATTGGTTCACGAAGGAGGGGAATCATAGATGGTTGTTGATTTTTGATAATTACGATGATACCAACAGCTTCGCGATACATGACTTTTTTCCGAGCAGATCGCAGCAGAGCATAATCGTCACTAGTCGAAGAACTGACTTTGGCCGCTACCGTAGTGGTATCGAAGTGAAAGACCTGAGCCCCGACGAGGGACTTCAGCTGTTGAAAGAAAGTGCCAATCTACCTGAACTTTCTCCCGAAGGTATGTAGGCGTTGCAAAAAAGTCGAGATATCTTTGTACTAATCTATTCCCTAGAACAAAGTTCTGCCACTGAACTGCTGGAATTACTTGGTTACCTTCCTCTCGCTATCAAACAAGCGGGATCTTACGTTTCGGTCAGACAACTGTCTTTGGATCAATATCTTAATAGATATAAGGGAAATCGAACAAGTCTACTTGCACACTACGAATCAAAGGCAGTGTGGGACGACCGAAAATACGTCACTGTATTCACCACGTCGGAGATATCGTTCTCTGCCATCGAAGAAGAGAGCCCAGATGCAGCAGATTTATTGCAAATATCAGCTTTCTTGGACAGGGAGGATATTCAGGGAAACATGTTACGTCACGGGTATGGTTTGCCCGAAGGCGGTAAGTTTGCATTGTTCTCCATGTCATACTAGCCCAGCTAAGCAGTACTTCTGGTGCCTTTTAGACATAAGTATAGAAGAGTCTATTCACAAGCTTTGCTCGTATTCGCTCGCCAGGTGCAACGAACGTGATCCCACTATCTTCTCGCTGCACCCTGTTATCCATTCTTGGGCCCAAGAGCGTTGCAGTCCGGAATTACGAAAGCATCTATCTAGACAAGCATTTGAGTTATTAGTGCAAGCACATGATAAGATTGGAACGCGTATCTGGCCTCACCTCTTTGCCCTTTTGAATACTACCGAACGATATTTATCAACTTCCGCCTCGCCAAGTATTTATGTCTTATCACCGCCGGTGTATCATAACGCAACGAAATTCTATTATGTCAACGTTCTACTCGAGCTTTGTGAAGGCAGGTTTTTCTGGGTATGGGGAAAAGTTACGGACATCAAATACCATATCCGTAAAGCATTTTCATCAAAAGTTGAATCTGGTAGCGAGAAATGGCGATTTGTTTATAGGCTAAGCCAAAATCTGCCTCTATCTGCCTCGCTTGAGGGATTACGTTGGACATTGCTCGATGTAGAGAGGAAGCTGCCTAGGAAGCACCCTGCAGTACTGAACATCCTTGGAGACTTAGCCTGGCGCCTATATCTACAGAATAGGTTTGAAGAATCATTAGCCTGGTACATTTGGCTACAGCGGGTAAGAAAAAACGTACTCGGCAGAACTCACCCTTCAACAATGGGTGCCCTGAAAGGTATTGCGCACATTTATTGGAAGCAGGAACGATGGGAGGAGGCGGAGGAAATGTTTCGAACTGTATATCACGAGAGAGAGAAAGCTCTGGGTATCAATGATTACTTAACGACGAACGCCCAAAATTCATTACTCGACGCGCTTGAGGATCGATACAAACGAAAATACGACGACGTAGCACAGGAACGCCAAGAGGTAGTTATAGAATTCCTTCGAACAGTATATCACGCGAACGAGAAGTTTCTAGGAAATGACCACGTCAACACGATTAAGGTCGCTTTGTTACTGGTCAAGATGTTTGCGCATGGGAAAAGAAATGACAAGGCTTTCGAATGGTACAAACAGGCAGTAAAAGGAAGGAAGTCAGCCAAAGAAAACGCAGAGAACTTCGGTGACATTGGCTTCGAGCTTCTCGAGGCTATGAATGGAGGTGCCTTGATGTGGTTCGAAAGAGCCTTCGCTGAAAGGGAAAATTCTTTAGGAGTAGGTCACAATGACACCATCCGAATTGTCTACAATATTGCCGAGGCGTATGAGGATCAAGCGAATTACGACGAAGCTCTAAGATGGTATAACCGGGCATTGGCTGGGAGGGAAAAGGTCCTAGGCAAAAATCACACTGACACTCTCCACACTATCCATAATATTGGCATAGTGTATGACAACAAAGCGGATTACGACGAAGCTCTAATATGGTATAACCGGGCATTGGCTGGGAGGGAAAAGGC
>Ga0307515_10005788_pt1 | contig 24952 bp, 34 predicted proteins | sample 17_EM_MG_FD_194513 | JGI IMG/M metagenome (GOLD analysis project Ga0307515, IMG submission 194513) | Populus trichocarpa ectomycorrhiza microbial communities from riparian zone in the Pacific Northwest, United States - 17_EM | ecosystem: Host-associated > Plants > Roots > Unclassified | place... | reverse complement strand
CCTCCAACTAAAGCGCTCTCCAGCACCCGAATCCAACAGATCCAAGCGGACATGACGTACCGCGCATTAGAGTTACTCAGCATGCCACCTGGTCAACCGGCCTTCTTGCTCGATATCGGGTGCGGGTCCGGTCTTTCAGGTGAGATCCTGGATGACGAGGGATATATCTGGGCCGGTGTCGATATCGCTCCTAGCATGTTGGGTGAGTTTTCTTTTCTTTTCTGGCTCCGTAGAGGGAGGTACAATAATATTGAAATCCGATTTGTTGAAGAGGTTGCTCTGGAACGAGAAGTCGAAGGAGATCTCTTCCTTCAAGATATTGGGCAGGGCTTCGGATTCCGTCCTGGTAGTTTCGACGGTGCGATAAGGTACCCCTCACATCGATCCCCCAGCAGGTATATAACTTGCACTCACAACGGACCATAGCATCTCCGTTCTCCAATGGCTTCTAAACGCAGAAACTTCCCACCCGACATCCTCTCCTCCCCACCGCCTCACCCGCTTCTTCACAACCCTCTTCTCCGCCCTCCGGAACCCCTCTCGCGCCGTCCTCCAATTCTACCCCTCATCGGACGACCAGATCCAACTGATAACCTCGATTGCGCAAAAAGCCGGATTCGGAGGCGGTATCGTAGTGGATTACCCTAATTCCAACAAAGCCAGGAAGGTGTTCTTGGTGTTAATGGTAGGATCTGGTGGGCAGGTACCTCAGGGTCTCCAAGGGGATGCCGAGGTTGTGGAGAATGAGGAAGAGGCCAAGTTTGAGAAGAGGAGGGAGAGAGTCAAGGCGAGATCAAGCGTAAAGAAAAAGAGCATCAAGGATAGGGACTGGGTACTCAAGAAAAAAGAGGTAAGGGTCTGCCACGGTTAACCTTTCAATATACTGAAAGATGGCTTGACGGTTCTAGCTGTATCGACAACGAGGGAAAGAGGATGTTCCACGAGATTCAAAATACACCGCTCGGAAGCGGAAGATTCGCTTCTGACCTCCCCGGGCACATACCCGCACTTACCCATCATTAATCCATTATTATGTATACTACTCACGACATGAACAACACGAAAGGGGGTCATCGTCTTACGAATAATTCCTTGGCCGCTCTTACCGCTTCTTCAGGACCGTTCCTAATAAAAGTCCCCTGGAGTGCGGCCATGCTCACTCTCCTGCCTTCCTTCATTTCCTTATCCACCATACTTTCCAATTCACCGCCTACCTTTTCCAGGTCCACGTCTTGTTCTGAGTCGTAGAACCTGATGAAGAGACGTTTGGCTTGGGATGGGGAAGCATCGTCAATCAGACACGCGAGGTCTACTCGGCCTGGACGAATTAGTGCAGGGTCTAGTTTTTCCATGTGGTTCGTTGTGAGGAAAATTATCCTCTCTTCCCCCGACGCGACACCGTCCAGGGCGTTGAGGAAGCCAGAGAACGTGACGGAGGATTGGTATCTAGCGCAGAGTGAAAAAAGAAAAGCACCCCATGAGTCCTCGACTGTTCAACCGCAGAGCTATTGTACGAAAAAAAAAAGTTTGGCCACATACCCGTCTTCGCTGGTCTGGACCCGTTTGTTGAACGCCGCGTCGACGTCTTCCATCAGGATTATGCTCCGTTCCGGAGCGTTCGAGAGGAGATGAAAGAGTTTGTCATCTGCTAGTCCTCTTTCAGAGAGATTGAGGAGACAGATGTCATATCCCAACGATCCAGCCAGTGCTTGGATGAAAGATGATTTCCCCGACCCTGGAGGACCATGTAGAAGATATCCTCGCCTGTAAGGAATACCTGAAGAAAAGAAAAGAATCATCAGGATTAGAAACTTCACGAAGGATACTGGTGGGGCACTACCTCTGTCAGCATACCACTGTCGCCTATCCAAGAAGGCCTTGACATCATCCTCAATCTTCCCCGAAACACCTTCATCCAACACGACGCTCTTTAGCGGTCGCTTCCTCCTCGGAAGTCCAAACGGTCTCCATTCGATCCCCCAAGCCGTCATAACGACGAGCTTCCCTTCATGCCCCTTCATCGCGAGCTCTCTCGCCTCGCTCAAAAGGCGGGGAAACAGATAGCGGTCTTTCGAGAGCGTCGTGAGGGTCACAGTCTCCCAAGGCTGCCCAGACATCATCTGCATGGACCGCGTTTCGCGCTCCCGCTTAACCTGCATCCACGCTCCTCGGTATCTAAACCAATGCGTTCCCGGTCCAGCGACGAGGTTAAACTTCACAGACGAACTCCCGTTCTTTTGTTGCTCGAAAGCGGTCTCTACGCTCAGCTGATGGCTCCTTACCCAGGGAACCGAGCGGGAGAGAATGGATCGGGAAGAAGAAGAAGACGCGGCCTGGGATTGGAGTTGTTGGGTTCGGTGAGCCATCCAAGCGAGGAACCAGTCGTATGATTTGTCTTTGTTGCTTATCTCGAGCGAGACGAGCATTCGACGGCGCAGAGCGGTCGAACCAAAGATTAAGGCTTGACGTGCTCCCGTGAGCACGACTCCGAGACCCTATAAGCGTCTGGGATAAATTTCCTTGAACAAGTTAGGGAGGCAGAGGTGGAGACCGCACCATAAGACCGAAACCGGCCTGGAAGTAGGGGCTACACGCACGAGGTTCCAGAATTCATCCCTGTGAGCGGGCTGGTTGGGTTCTGGGAGCTACGGATACAGAACGTACTTGTCCCCGATTATACTTCCGACGAATGAGGATTGTGACGGGACCACATTTTGGGGTACCACTGGTGCACTATCAGGTGCGGGTATGATGGGAGGTTGGTTCGCGAGTCCGGTCGCTAACGCATGGTTGGGTACGTCCTTCACGGTCGCGACAGTGGACGCGTCCGACATGAACTTGGGAAGGGAGGGAAGTTGAGTTGATCGGAAAGCGGGTGTCTCTTCCGAACGCGGCGACCAAGCCGACCGTCACGTTTCTTATCCTTTCTGATTTCACCAGGCTACAGAATTACAAGTCACATTTTCGTTTCTGCAATACAGGGTTCTTCAAACGATAGCTACAAAACACGTATTTCATTCGGCAAAAACTTCGTCTTCGGTTCAAACAGCCAAGAAATCCGCAACGACCTTCATGTACCGTTCCCTCTCCTCCCAATGGGCCAAGTGAGAAGATTCGGCGAACTGGACCCACTTGACCTTCCGAAGCTTATCGAAGAAAGGCTGGAGACATCTGTCGTCGACCTCGTCGTATCTTCCGTTGGTCAACAAGGTCCTGTACGTGATTTCGGGGATGCGGTCGAGGATTGACCAAGTTTTTAGAGATCCGATGATGTGGAATTCGGAGGGCCCGTTCCTACCGACAAGATGTATCAGGAGATGTTCCATTTATTTATTTATTTTGCTCGGGGAAGGATACGCACATGGTGTGGTAGACCGTTGGGTCCTTCTCCAACCATTCGAGGCAGACCATGAACTCTGGTGGGGGCGGGTTCAACCTACAGACGTGCTTGAACAGGAAGGGCATCATGGCCTTCATGTACTCGGGGTCGTCGGTTGTGCCGGCATCCTCGTGTTTCTTGAGGATGTCTTGGATCTCCTGAGGGAGTTGGGCGATCTTCTCCTTCAGGGAGGCGATGAACAGGGGCATGGATGCCGGACCGGAGGCGATGACGAGGTTCTTGAGACCCTTGGGTTTAGTCACCGCGAACTCTGCCGCGAGCATTCCTCCCCATGAGTTCCCAAGGACATCGAAGTCGTCCTCGATTTTGAAGTGTTTGAGGAGATTGACGAGTTCTGCGACGAAGAGCGAGACGGACCAGAACTCGACGTCGCCCTTCCTTTCGGGGATGTGGGTCGACATTCCTCCGCCGATTTGGTCGTAGAAGATGACGGGGATTTCGTTTTTGGTCCAGAGGTCAGAGAGGGAGAGCATGTAATCGTGAACGACGCCCGGACCTCCATGAAGGACGACCAGGGGACGGTGCTTTCTGTTGGTGAGGTCTCCGTAGACCTTGTACCAGGTCTTGGTGGTCTGGCAGGTGCTCGGGACAATGAAATCGATCTCGCCGGTAGTGAAGCCTTCGGCGGACATGGTACCTCGGAGGGGGTGATTATGGGAAGGAAAGAGTTGTCAAGCGAACCGCGGGGTGTCAGCCTTTTTTATCTACCTTCGGGGTATTTTTTTAGGCCGGAAAGGCGACGAGCCAACCGCGCATCAGCGGTCTGTTGCCGAGCGCGGCAGTCCGTAGAAAGAGGGATTCCGCTGGGAGCGACAGACACAGGTATCTTGGTGATCTCATCATCGATATCGCAGTTATGTAGTAGAAGACAAGGAGTTCGGGATGATGATCAGGACTCATGCACATGCTTAAGAATGGAGCGCATCTGATCAGGGTGAGCACTCCTTCTAAGGGCTCATGAACGCCTCAAGGGTGATCTGCGTTTCCGGGGCGGTGATCAGAATACCCTGACGACCGCTCATGAGTAACAGGGGGTGGCCCTGCAGATGGAATAATCATCAGCTCAAGGCCCGTATGGGCGTCTCACGCTTCTCATGATGGTTTCTGATGTTCTGGTTTGGTGGATGATTAAAAGGAAATGGACTTTATCCGACTAAGTACGGACAACAAAGTTGAAGAACTGCGGTCACTGGCGATGTGAACTAGAGCTCGCTTTCGGAAAAATACCAGCAGCTTGGCAGGAGTACTGAGGCGTCCACCAGCACCAGGTAGTAGGACTTTACCGAATCATTAGGAGACGACAAACACGGTCCCCCGGTGTGCACTGGAACACCAACCCGAGACCAAACCCGCGCCCCACCCGTGTCCGATATCTCGTGGATGTACCCACGGACTCACTGTGATGCGCTTGCCAGAAGGTGTCCCGAACCCACAAAGAAACGAATCCGGGCTCTCTCGATGAACAGCTCGGTGTATCAGCCAAGTCTGTCATTTTGAACCCTGGTGTTGAATTAACACTACAAGATAAGCAAATCAAGGGATCCCGTTGGGTGCACTCAACGGTTTCCCACAGCAGCAGGTTGTGAATCATCCCGATGGGGTCGAGTCCCGCACATAAACTGAAAAATACCGGTTTTCAAAAGCGAGTTTGTCGCTGTCTCTCACATCTTGCCTTTCATTTCTTCATCACAATCCTCTTTATCGCGGTCGGTTTTAATGGCCGGAAGATCGGGCAACCGCAACGTGGAGTTCAGGGCCTTTGGTAAACAGGGCCAAACAACGATGCTCTCCGCTGAGTCTGATTTCGGCCAGCCCCGCAACATAATCGTGAACCTGCAACCATGAAAGACGGTCCGCACTAGGCTCTTCTCGCTAGCAGCTGTTTTCTCGAGCATACGGACGTAGTTTCGACGGGAACTTCCGCACTGCTAGCTGCTCCTGGCGGACTAGGAAAGGAAAGTAATCCACCTGTGCTAAAGTTCTGGGGGTGCGACGTACGTATCCCCCCTCTCTCGTTCCGGTAAGCGGTTTTCCCGCACCTCGCATCCCTGGACCCTCTTCAGGTTCTCAATGAACTACTGAGAGGACTGATCCACATTCCTCACATCAAAGAGGCGGAGTGGAACTTAATGGCTAACGTCATCTGGTATGATTTTCCGGGTATTCGGATCACCTATGTGCTTATTGTGTACGGTCGGGAGTTCGCCCCCAGGATGTCACAAGACGATCTCTCGGATCAAGATGAGGACTGTACCAATACCTCAAGCCTTACGGAAATACGCAAGTCGACAGAACCTTCGCCGGGGTTTGTGGGGTGTTACGAAATCGATCTCCGACGTGGACTGCACTAGAAGAGTCGCAGCTGCTGTAATGTCGATACATTGCACCCAAACGTAAGAACTGTGACCCACTTCCTAACGGGTTTATCTAAGACTATGCCACCTCACATTGGCTCGCATCCCCGAGTTGCGGTCGGAATGTGTGACGATTGACAATCCTACTAGCATTGATCGATGATCCTTTGGAAATGCAGAACTTTCCTGCCTCTGCTTCTGGCGCAATCATGTACACCCTCGTGTCGCGGATGTGATCGTGACGGTCCCAGTATTTTTCTCATTTCAGGAGTTGGCTCGTCGCCGCAGCTCTTTCCCTGTTATTCGACGCTGAACGCAACCACCACATCTCAACATCTTGACTGTAAACGGTATCTTTTCGTTGGAAGAGCGGACGCTCCCTGCGGACAAACCGCGACTTCTTCACACCATCTCATCACCATACCTTCAGGACTTTCTGCAGCTCCAGGTTCTCTTGGGCCCAATTCTCCGAGCTTGGTTGGCAGACGGGCCGTTACATATTGCTCACCAACGTGGTGGGTGTGGTCGTTCTGACCGATGCCGTGTTTACTGATTGGTGTCTGTCAATGGAGCGCCGACGCCGGACTTCAACGAGTGTATGTTTGCTCCTGTCTCGTCGTCGCTGGATAATGAGTGGCCCAAAGTTCCTCGCACTCCTCACGGGGGCGGCCCCTTTTCTAAGGTAATCGACAACGTCAAACCTGCGACTTACCACCAATGGGACCCTTCCTGGTAAACTGCATCCCGTGGTTTGTTGACTCTCAAGCTCTCCGGCCATCCAAGTACTCTGCATGCATCCCAGGATCACATCGCCAAGTAGAGGTTATTCCATCTCGGGTACGTCTTCTTTGTTCACCGCTGTCTTTTGGGCGATATCTAAGTATGCCGCTAAGGTTTAAGGGCCCCGTACGTGAGCGTATAGCTCTCGACGCGCACGAGGCGCCGTGTAAGTCTACCCTCTGAATGACCACGTCATTGTTTTGTAATGGAGTTGGTCGGGTCGGGAGTGGATCGGCCACCAGCGAGGCCCTCCTCCTACGTAGCGCTACCCGGCTGCTTGGCAAGTTCCATTCAGTTTTTTGTCAAAAAATGTGCAGAGCTGAGACCTAAGCGACGCAAGATGCCTCGGTTAAGCTCGGGTAGCGCTATTCGAGGGGGTCAATTTTGCTGATTCCCGAGGAGCCAGGAGTCGTTGAAAGCGTGCGAACCGTTCCAGAGGCGAGACCGGCTCGGTAAGTTGATTCCATGGGATCTATTAGTTCGGTTCGTCTGCTGTCTGCTTAAAAGGTCCTTGGAAATCTTTGAGGAATTAAATACGACCCAATACCCCCCCATTTTCACCCCCGCCATGTATCTCTCAGCAGAGGTGATCACCAAGTCAGCTTGTCTTTACGCCGCGGCCACCGGGGTGTGCCTCTGTACCGTGCCCCCCCAGCCAATACCCCCCGATGAGCTCCGCAAGAAATACACGGACCCGTCCGTCGCCACCGATGGGGAGAGCTGTTCGGCCGAGCAGCCCGTTCTTACTCGCCCACCTACCTCGCCTCGGTTCGACTACAAGACGGCAAGCGCGACGTTCAGCCTCTCCTACTTCCCGTACATCTTCTCGACATGGGTTGTGTTCATGAGCACGCTCGATACGTTCCACGCGTTCGATCTGTTCCCACAGATAATAACCATTGATCGCACCGCGAACGCCCGAGGATTCAATGTGCAGTTGATCGCCGGACTCGCGCTCACCACCACCTTCTCCGCCCTCCGCTTTGCCGCATTTCAAACGCTGGGAAGGTTCTTCACCTACCAACTATCCATCCTATCCGACCACAAGCTCGTCACGCATGGACCGTATTCATACGTCCGACACCCATCCTATACCGCCGTTCCGTTCGTCCTTACGGGAGTGTTGTTGACGGTAACTGCGCCGGGGAGCGTGCTGCATGATTACCTCGGGGTTTGCTCGACGAGGAAGTTGATGATCGTGTTGGCGTTGGTGATTGCGCGTGGGACGTATGTGTTCATGTGTAGGGCAGAGGTTGAGGACCAGGTTTTGCGGAAGGAGTTTGGGAAGGAGTGGGAGGAGTGGACGTGCAAGGTTCCGTACAAGTTTATTCCCGGTGTGCTTTGAGCTTTGTTACATGTATGTATAAGTGTATAAGTGTAATGCAAGTACGATACAATCATTGTGAGAAACTGCGCCGCATGGATCGGAACAATCCGAGCCATAGCCATCGAACGTTTGGTCTCCCTCCGTCAGCCCGCGGCTGCTCAGTCGGTGGTCAGTTCAAGCCGTATTATCTTGGCCACCCCTCCCCTTCCTCGTTCCCGACAACCATGTCCTCCCAACACCACTCATCCTCTCCAAATCTCGTCGGCGGTCACTACCGCGTCGGCAGGAAGATCGGCGAGGGCTCCTTCGGTGTCATCTTCGAAGGTCTGTTTTTTTCCCTTTCTCTCCCCTTCCCTGGCCTTTCCTCCAACCTGGACTCTTTTTTTCGCGACAGGGACGAACCTTCTCAACTCTCAGACCGTCGCCATCAAATTTGTCAGTCCACACTCGCCTCGGTGCTCGCTCGTGGTCCCGTTCACCGTCCTGACCCAATCCCTCATACAGGAACCTCGGAAGGCCGAAGCCCCCCAGCTGAGAGATGAGTGCCGTTCGTATCGTATACTCGCTGGTTGCCGTCAGTACAATGCTCTCTCCCGGCGGATGCTGTACTCAGTGACTATATATCTGTTTAGCCGGTATCCCTCAAATTTACCACTTTGGACAAGAGGGATTGCACAACATCCTCGTCATCGACCTTTTAGGACCCAGCCTCGAGGATCTGTTCGACATGTGCGGTAGAAATTTCCACATCAAGACCGTCTGCATGGCTGCTAGACAAATGGTACGCGTCGCCCTCGTCTACAACCTTCCTTCTTCTCGCGCTCTCTTGATCCCGCCGGCTCACGTGATCCTCTAAACTCGTCCGCCGCATTTTTAGATCTCGAGGGTGCAAACGATTCACGAAAAGAACCTGATCTATCGTGACATCAAGCCCGATAACTTTTTAATTGGGCGACCTGGAACAAAGGGTAGCAACGGTGTGTGCTCTCTCTCTCTCACAATCCCGCGCCCAGCGTCGGCTTATTTTACTTCCCGCCAAGTGATCCACATGGTCGATTTCGGCATGGCCAAGCAATATCGCGACCCGAAGACCAAACAGCATATACCTTATCGCGAGCGAAAGAGCCTAAGCGGGACGGCGCGATACATGAGCATCAACACCCATCTGGGGCGAGGTCAGATTCATTATGACCTCATCTGTGGGGCTACGGCGCTGACGCCACGTTCACAGAGCAATCTCGCCGAGATGATTTGGAATCCCTGGGACACGTTTTTATGTATTTCCTGAGGGGCAGTTTGCCTTGGCAAGGCTTGAAGGCCGCCACGAACAAACAGAAGTATGAGAAGATTGGCGAAAAGAAGCAGACGACTCCGATCAAGGAGCTCTGTGAAGGCTTCCCGGGTAGGTCCCCGTCTCATCCCCGAACGGCGCGTCTGATACCTCCGCCCTATCAGAGGAGTTCAGTATCTATCTGAACTACGTGCGCAAGCTCGGGTTCGAAGAAACGCCTGATTACGATTTTCTACGAGAGCTGTTTGCAAAGGTGATGAAGAATAACGGTGATATTGATGACCAAGTTTACGACTGGAATCTGCTTAACGGTATACCTTCCGTTTTTGTCCCGTTGTCGCATGCTCAATGTCTAGCTTATAGGAGGAAGAGGGTGGGAGTCTTCTATGGGCCAGAACAATCAAACATTGCAACAGGTACAGAACACCCAGCCGGCGCGAAAACCCGACGGTCCCACGCAAAGCACTCCGGTTCCCCCGTCCCCTGCACTGGTCCGCCACGGATCCAAGAAGGGTCAATCCCCAGTCCCCCTACTTGTGCCAAACAACAACCATAACGGCTCTGGGCAGCTCACCCCTCTCTCTGGCGTCGCTCAGGTCAACGTCTCAATCACACCGAACAGGCCGCCGGGCCAACAGAGCAGTTACGATATTGGGGAGGAATCATACATCGCCAATCAAACGTATGACCGGGTGTCACCGATGGTATCAACCATCCAAAACCCACCAGCACCGCTCTCCGCGAACCGTCCGGGTGGTTTGCAGAACGGAGGAATTTCGGAGCAGGATGAGGACGAGCCGCCAAAGTTTAGTCTTTGGAAGATTCTGACTTGCAAGTGTTCGTGATGCCCTTGTTGTCCTACCACCCATGCCCCTTCCCCTGGATTCCTCGTTATATCTCATATCACACAAACATAGTTCATAGCCTCTCTCCATTGCATCTACTCTTCCCCTTCGCATTTGCTTTCGATCTCTCTTTCGTCCTCCGTTTCCCGTGATTCCTCTGTGATCTCCCTCGTCACGATTCCACTCCACTGCTTCAACGAGCGTTCTCGTCGGGCCACTCTGGTGATGCTCCCTCCACATTCCTTTGCGTCCTCCCTATCTATCGCCTTGGGTGAAGTTCACCGCTTCGGTATGCAAGACTCCGCCCGCACTCCTGTCCATAGGCTCACAGTCAAGTTGCTCTCTTACCCCCCATCCTTATACCTCGTTAATGTTCTCCTACCTCGTTCGTGCTCTCCCTCTCCTTTGGTTCAGATCAGGGAAGGAAGGGCTGATGGTCTATAAACGCACATTCACCACGTATTCATGCCTCTTCTTTGTATTTTTTTTTTCTCTCGAGCTTTGGGTTTTTCATTCCCGGTCACAAATTTTCAAACTTACAAGATGATGGGTAGTGGTTGTCCCCGACATGTTTTTTTTTTTTTCGTTTTCCGCTCCGTCTGGACATGGTTTTTCACTCACCCACACCCCTCCCCCCCCCTTTGCCTGCTTGGCTTAGCAGACACACATACCCCAACCGACGCAACGACCTCCAACCATCAAACAACGGTATCGGTAACTCGATCGCGATTATTGTAATTGTTCCTGCCACCTCCCTCTCTTCAGTACTTCTGCGTATATGTTCTCCCTTCCCCTCCTCCTCGCTCTCTACGTCCGGTCCCCTCGATAGACTAATGCACCGATTAATAACCCTGGTCCTGGGCGCACCGATCCCCTTGAGCACCCGTCTCTGTTTTGTTTTTGGTTTTTTCGAGAGGGCCCTGTTGAGTCGAAGATTACACCTAGATTTCGGAGGGTGGAATAGATTTCGAGATATCCATAAAAACACATCCATCCGTGCTCGTAGCTTGGTGAAAAAGTCGTGCATACGGGAAGGACTCGAAAGGGATCTAGCGGTCAGATAACAAGGTGCAAACGAGAAAACAAGTATCACATTCAGTAAAGGCGGTTGTCCTCCGGAGAAGTAATAGACACAAGGACGCAAAACGGGAGCAACACGTGCGCACTTCCACAATCACAGAACCGAGCAGCCGCGAAAAAAAAAACGCCAGGACCAAATATCCATAAGCAAAGCAGATCAAAGAATGGAGTCGCATCCTACGACCAAATATCGTATGTGTCGTCCGTAGTGCCAGGGATCTCTGTGGTCTTACTTATGGCTCAGTCCGCTCGAACGTCCCGGGTCGTGGCCAGGCCCGTCACGACGTGGGTTCGAAGGCCCGGGCTGACGGTTAGCCTTGTCCTTTCTCTTCCTCGGCCTCTTCTTCTTCGATGCCATACCTTGGACCCGCGCTGGCTCATGTCCGAGTTTCCACTTCTCAACCTTTCCCCTCTTCCGCGGGTCGGAAGGCTTGGGAGAGGGGAGAGCCTCGGATGCCTTCCGTTTCTGAGCTGCCTTGCCTTTCTTGCTCGGACTCGGACTCCGGTTTGGGTCTTTGTGAGGATGACTAGGGGTACGTTGGCTGTCGGAACTGAAGGGCGGAGGGGAGGAAATGACACTAGGGAATGCAGGTGCGGGCGAAGTAACAAGATCGTCAAGTCTAACACGACTTGATGAGGGAATGGGTCCAACGGTAACATTCGTCCCAGAGAGGAACGACGGCAGCGATCGTAAAGGGTCGATAGAACGTTCTACCGGAGGTAGGTGCTGCTGCGAATTGTTGAGGCTAGTGTGAGGTGGGGATTGGGTCCAGGTGACGGTAGATGGGGATCGGTTGTCGGCGATGAGGGAAGTGAACCGCTCAGGGTGCATCCCGGCGGGCGGTTTTGTCAGGATCGAAGGAGTGCTTTCGGAACGAGGCATGGTCACAGACAGGATCGGCTGAGGCCTGGGGATGGGAGTGGTGGAGGCAGGTGGTAAGTTGTTGGTGATGGTAGGACTATATACATCTGTTTCCAGCTGAGCGAGGCGAGATGGATGCATCCCGTGGAAAGGTTGAGGGAGAGTGGGTGTTGGTGGAGCTGACGTTGAAGGAGACAACTCTTCAGATGCACTGCGGAAGGTTGTAGGTTGAGAAAAGATGGGACTCGAATGAAATGAACGAGTGGGTATGGGTGGAAGAGTGGAGAGCGACCGTGACGGAGCTGCCTTACGACGAGGGTCCTGGGTAGGACCAGTCCGCAGCGAATCGTTTACTTCTTCATCTGGACCCTGGTGAACGGGGTATGAGTTCTGGTCGGACGCCGTCGGCGGTGTCTGCGCACCTCTTCGGTGAGGACTCTGTTGGAATTTGTCCTGCCAAGTGGAAGAAGGCTTTTGCGGCAAATTTGGAGGAAGCACTGTCGAACGATAAGGCAATTGGCCAGTCACTCGGCTGGATCGTAATCACGCACTGTTTCCGGTGTTGTTCGGTATTAGTCTTGGGACGCTCGAAGTAGAAGCGCCTTGGGCTCTCTCGGACTCCCGGACCCGTCCTATCTCCAATATCGCCTCCTCTAACTCCTCCTGCTTCTTTGCAATCCGTTCCATAGCCTGCCTGAGTTCGGGTATCGCTAGGTCTCCGTTCTGGACATTTCCACCAACAGCCGGGTTTTGTTGAAGCGCCACCAGGTCTGACCTGATCATCACCACCTCGTCTACAACTTGGCCTATTTCCTTTTCCACGTATTCTTTCACCGGCTCAGGGAACTCCTTCCAGAGCTGGGCCCTCAAATCTGACTCGAGCGACGGCCAGTAGTAGCCGATGTTGCTCTTGACCTCAGTCCGGATAGCCGTGCGGAATTTCTCTGAGTCAAACAGGTGTTCGCCCCTCAGCAATGTCGAGAGTCGTTCATAGTTTTCCTTCATTTCCTCAAATTTCGGGTCCAGCGTCTCCAATCCGTACAAGTTGTGTTCCATGGCACCTACGCGTGTCAGAGCGGTGGACAGGTCGTTCTTTGCAACCGCAAGATCACTCCTTACGGTTAGGAGATCATCTCTAAGCTTTTGGTTTTCATCCCCAAGGGCGTTGATCCTGGCCTCCATCCTAGCTTCCAAAGCGGTTAGTTCGGGCGGAGGCTGTGGAGGCCGGGGAGGGTGTAGCTCAGTGGTAAGACGAAGCCTTGGGTCTGATCGGTTCGGCAGCGTACGTTTTGGAGGGCCAACCCTTGTGGGCGAATGGGAAGGTCCCGCAACTGGACGAAAAACCTGTCGAGGATACATCGACGCTGGGGTCCTCGCAAGTTGACGTTGATGGGGGGCGAAACGGACTTGAGGCCCGGGTAGTCTCTGTTTTGTGTCGATGATGGTGTGGTAGGGACGTTTATCGGGTTGTGGTGAGGGTGATGGACTCGATGAAGACGGAAGAACAGCAGGAGAAGTTGGTGATTTGCTTTCAACTCTCTTCTGTCGGTGGGAAACAAATGGCAAAGGCATCAGGTCATCGGAATCGTCTGCCTCGTCCGCCCGTACCCCAGCGAGAGATTCTTCGGCCTCGATTGGATCAGAGTCCGGCGGAAGACTAGTTTCCTGAGGGAAGACTTAATATTCGTCGATATCAACGTGACTTGGCACTCACGGGCTCAAACAGAGGGGGCCTAATAGATGACACCGAATGAGATCGTGAATGCATCGATTCGTCTGCCAAGGATCGAGGGTCGGGGGGAACTGGAGCTCTTGAGGTTGAAGCAACCTCTCGTCGTTTCCCTCGCTGTTTCTCCCTACCGCGTGTCGTGACCATCACTTGCGAACGGTCTTCGCCTCCAGATGTTTCCGGAGGAACGGGTTTCCTGCGCAGTTTCGGTGGTAACGTGGTGATTAAGACATAGTCCATTATCAGCCTCTTGGGTGGCTTGGATATCTGGGAGGATTCCGCGCTCGCCCGGCCGTCCATTGTTGGTTGAGAAGGCTGAGAGGGGAGATCAGGTCCAACGTTCAAATTCGGTGGTTCTGAAGGGCGTTTCCGCTTCCGCGGCGCGGTCTCTGCCAGGCCGGCTACCGCGGGGGAGCCCGACTCGAGGCGGTGCAAATGACGTTGGACCGGAGTCTCCTCTCTGGTTCCGGATTTCGTCGCCTCGGGGTCTGTTACCGGGACAGGATCCAGTTGGTCCACCTGATGAAACACAGTTAGCAGCTTATAAGATTTCGTATAAACAAGCTGTCGACGCACTTCTTCGGGATCTGGTAGCTTCTTATCATAGAATCCGAATGTGACCTGCTTGCTCAGTGGTCGGGGAGTCTGGAAGTTTTGTGCGAAGTGCACCAGCCGACGGTCGATCGGGGTCTTGGCACCCGTCTTGGTAGTCCATTTTGAACGAGGAATCGGTCCTTCGTGACTTTCCCGGCGATTTGCATGAATTGAATGCCACCTCCCGTAGGTATTGTCGAGCTCGACAGTCATAAGGGCCTCGGAGGAGTGGATACCAGCTTCCAAAATGTGGGTGAAACATTTCCCAGAGTGACACTCCTTGCATATGATTATCGCCCAGCCATCTACAACGTGAGAATTTTTTCGAGCGAGGGTACACATCCTCGTGGTCTTCTGCAACGCGGTCAAAAGCTGTCAAAAACTACGACCATCGTTGTCCCAAGGGATGCAAAACGTACCTGACTATTCAAAATATCGCGTCTCTTTTGTATTAAAAGCCAAGCAGCGTGGAAGGTAGTTTTCACGCTTTCGATCAGGTGCCTGTAGGAGGGGCAGTATTGAATTCTGATCGGTCATTGCGAGATGATCGTTGCCTACTGGTCAGAAAGCACATCAGGTTCTTCCTCATAGAACTCGGCTTCACGTGCGTCGCGAAGTTTGTACATGGCATTGTTGCGACTTCGAAGAAGGTCCCTGAAGCTGCCGCCTTGTACTGGTTCCATACTCCTGCATTTGCACATCCTACCCTCGACGACACAAGTAGGGCAGAGACAGATCGGGTCCCTAGAGCCATCTGCGAGGGAACACGAGTCACACTGAAAAGAGGACAAGAAGATATCTGCACCACAGAAGTCGCATGCAGGTCCATGACCGCCAGGAACAAAATAGTTCGTGACTTGTCGTAGCCTGCGGTGCTGAGTGGAATACTCTTGTTCAAGCACATCGTCGAGAAGATCGATTAGCCGAGCTACGTCCTTGCAGAGCGGATTTACAGAATCGAACGTAGAGTCTGGAGTGTCATTTAGCAGAGTTTCCAATGCGGTGGTTCGTTGGACGAGTGTGTCGTAAATCGTCCGCTTGACGCGGTAGATCTCGGGCCGACAGACTCTTGATGATTTTGGTTCAGCAGAAGATCTAAGAATAACCGAAACAACATACCTTCTGTAGGCTGGTAGTTCGTGGTACAACGCAATCTCCAGACTTCGCATTGACATTCGTGACCAGGACACTTTGATCGTTATCCCTCCAGCATTGACAACCTGGTGAAAACTAAATGGCGCCGATTTGTACGTGTAAGTCAAGTCGACGTGATCTGGTGACGCACCTCCGTGGTGGGACAAGAACGAGGTCCCCCAGCTTTTGTTCCAAGACATATACATCAAATGGGGCATCTGCAAGCTCCTTAACGGTGGCAACGTGATCCTCCCAGTCCAGTTCGTGGCCGAGCCCTCGAAAATAGTCTGTGACATCACCGCAATCTGATGGACTTGTCATGAACCAGAACGATGAGCCCCCGTCTTCGGTGCAGCACATGATGTTTTGCCCATAAGACGCGCAAGGATCCTTGTGCAACGGCGTGACTGGAAAGATAAGTTAGCGGCCCATAGGCAGGCTGCGAAGATTATAAATACACGTGTCAGAAACCCCCAAGTAGCCCATCAGGGTTTCCACGGTCTCCGGAAGAACGTCCCCAGTAGCTCCTGGTACGACCACATCGGGCAGAACTCCAGAGGTCTTGATCCAGTCCCTCCACTCTTCTGGACAGTGCATATCCTTGCCGTACAAGCGTTCGCGTTCTGGAAAAAAAGAGTTGGTTGGAATCACAGGTGAAAAGGAGATATGTCATACCCTCTGGTTGTGCGAACCGTGGAGTATCACGCAAGGTATCGATAAGCTCCGTGATGGAGGATTCCCTATCTAGCCTTTCGCCGTGGACATTGCGAACTTCAACCACTGAGACACGAGAGGTTGGTGGTTTGAGATGAGGATACAGGGATACACGCACTTTGCGATCCGTGATGAGTCTTCAGCCACTGCGGGGTAAAGTAGTTTGGCCAATCGGAGTGAAGGTGAAAGTCGTGTGCCACAAGCGGAACACAACGCTGCTCGTAGTCCTTGATTCTTGACGCGATCTGGTCTGGCGTCCCAGAGTTTATTGAGATCCTGTCGACGGTTCTGAATCTTGGTCCAAACTCGAGCAAGCGCTCCAGGGTCCAGTCTCTCGAAGTAACAAAGCCATTTGTGGGACTATCAGGGTGGTCCATGTGTACCCGTCCGAAAGGTCGCACTCTATCGCATGCGCCAGCGACGAGGGAAGAGAGTTACGACGACGGAGATGATGACGGTAAAGAAACAGTAAACCTCCGTCACGTGTGAACGCTCGATCAAGTCAACTTGCCTCCGCCGTCCATCTGCTATGGCTTCATCATCGATCGCGGGCGACACGGTCTATGACTTTTGGGAGGCTGTAACTTGCGCGAAATGCCATCTGAGATTCGTTCCAGACTGTGGCGGGCCGCCCTTGGTCCCGTTCTGGATTACGGAGTGCGGCCATATTCTGTGCAACAATCATCTCAGTGGGTACACGGATAACCGACTCTTTTTTTGACTTACCTTGATTTCCGACGGTCTCAAAGATGCGGATCAAAGTTGCTCACATTGCGGAGACAGACCAATTAACCTTGCGCCATTGCAGCGGGAGGTCAGTGATAACGGGCGCACTGCATGCATTTTCATTTGGCTCTTGACTTGTACAGATGGAACCGCCCATAAGCGACTGGTTCAGGTCACTTCCTTACGCAATAGATTCACTCGCAAACTCTGTCAAGGTTCTTGGTTTACCTCATTGAGGGAGTCTGTTTGCTCACTGTGCTTGTACAGTTCCAGCAAGCGACAATGGGGTCGCTCATCAGATACTACCAAGAAAAGATTCACAAACAGCGCTCTATTATAGAGCAGTGTAAGAAAGAACGAGCAGAGTTGATTGCTCTTCGCAGGTGCGGGTAATGAGGGCAAACTAAGCCCAACCACTGAGCGAACTGGTTCAGTATAAACGAGCAACTTCAGCAGGAGAACGAGTATATGCGTAGCCAGTTTGAACGTTCTGGCAATAGCGACCCCGGGGACCTCAGCAGGCCCGCAAAACGGCCTAGGGTTGATTACCATGCGTAAGCCAGCTTAATGGATTTCGCCTTTTTTACAAACGAGTTACCAGCAGAAATTCATTCTCGAGTCCGCGAAGGATGAGCACTCCCGTTCGTCCGGATCGATTGACGTTTCCCCCAGATCACCAAGAACCCGACCTTTCGCGTTCGGATGATGGCTACCATAACGACACCATACCGCCGAACGAGCGACCAGGGTCTAGCTACTTTAAACAGTTTGTCCACCAAGACTATCATGACGTTAACTAACTTTGGTTTATAGGAAGTACACGTACGGTCCGCCTGGGACATCACAGCCGAGGCAACAGACGGTGGCCTCTCACGATCAAACACGAAAAATGCCTCGCCCAGATCAGCCACCCCCACCTCCGCAACAGCACCAAGTCCGCCACCCTCACAACCATGGACGTGGCCATAATCACGCTCACCACACACATAAACATCGGAAGGTTATGCCACCCCCTCCAACCCCACGACGCAACCCCGTGGAAATGCCACGCTCGTCTGTGATGCTTCCGCCTCCGGTCTCTACTGTTAATTCTGTGCCCCCTGTCTACACGTCCATGATGCCTCCAAACAATCTGCCTGCCCAACGATCTGTCCCAATGACTCCGACGAATGGACCCCAGAGATTCATTCCTCCTCCCTCGGTCTCGAGGCTGAACACTGCTGTTAACCGGCGAGGCGCTGCTCAAGGCCACAGGATGCCTTTCATACCCAATGGCGCTTGACGAAGCTTACTAATGCTGTGTCCCCCTTTTTCCTGTCAGTCGGTTTTACTATTTAGCGGCAATACTTGGCTTGCGCTCTTCCGTTGTAGATATAAGTTTAAATCGTACCAAAATCCTAAACCACAAGTGTCATGCCCAGTGTGCCCATAACCTGAGTGAGGACAAAGGGCTGGATTTTTGACTCGCACAAGGTCGGCTTTTGAGACAAGGCCCAGGCAGCGCCGAAGTGCAGTGCGACCTCAGAGATCCCGGCATGGCGCCGATCACTGGATCTAAAGCGCAGTTGCCTGGAGCAACGGTCTTCACACCCCCTCATCCTCTTTCTCTCCACCCTCTCTCCTTTTTTTCAAGCCCCGGCTCCGATGGCGCACCGACAGAACTCACAAGACTACAGTCCGCACACCGGGAACCACTACGGGAATCCCCCGCAGCAGCAGGAGCAATATCGTAACGAGTTCAGCGAGGGATATGGCGGGTACAACAACACTCGATACAATGACTCGTACAACGATGGGCCGTACGATTCATACGGCAGCTACAACACCTACAACAACCACCAACCCCACCAGACTTACGATCAGGGGGGATACCCTCACTACACCGGAGTTGCCGGGTACCAGGACGATCTAAATAGACACACCCCGAGTCCGGAGGGCGAACTGCCTGTCCCGCCATCAAAGGAGAACACGACGGCGTATGACCACGATGACCAGATGGCTCAAGTTAGACCTAAAGGAAAACTCGCTGGCCCGTGAGTTTACTTCCACGCGTACTCGATCTCAGCAGAGCACTGAAATTCCATCGTTACAGAAAGAAAAGCTTCAGGACTTGGAGAGCCGAGGGTCAAGAGAACCTCTGGACTAGGGGAAGCCGCGCCAAAACCTGCGGACGCTTCTTTTGCTGCACAGTAATGATTACTGCGTTTTTGATCATCAGTATTCTCCTTTCTCTCGCTTTGGTACGCCTCAGACTGTGCAATAAACCGCTGGCTAGTCAGGTCTGATCACCTTCGTCCGTAGTGGGTCGAACCGCCCAATATCACCATCGCCAATCCCGTCCAGAATGACACGCAAGCGGTGAGTCGCAAGCGCATCAATCTGTGTTTACTTGTCTCATGGGCTCTTTCCTAGTTTACCTTCCAAAATGGCGAACTTGCTATCAATCTTGCTGCCAACATAACGTAGGCCTCGTTGAATCTTTGAACCATTTCTCGATATTCATGGCCCAACAGAGTGGACAACCCCAACTACTTCGGCGTCGCTCTCAATAAGGTTGAGTTGGATGTGAGTACGGCCCTCAGTTCACCGAGATCCTGACCTAACGAGAGCGGTGTATAGCTTACCTACCCGATCGGCAACTACCCCGTCGGAGGCGGAACACGACAAAGTATCAACATCAAATCCAACGCTCAGACCAACTTCACCTTCCCCTTTTCGTTAAACTATAATGTCTCGGACACCTCTGGGACAGCGGTATTACAGGACATCGTGGATAGATGTGAAGCCAACCGGGACCTGACGGTCAACTACGAACTTAAGGTCGGTCATCAGATGCCTCCAATTTTCAACCCGTTTACTCATATGATTCCCAAAGCTTTCCCTACGGATCGTTATTGTCTCGATCAGTCCAACAATCACCAACTCATTCACCATCGCTTGTCCTATCGATCCCTCTGAAATCGAGGTGCGTACATCCTTCTGATCCGTTTCGTATCCTCCGCATTTGACTGGAAGCTGACGCTGTGTTACCGCAGGGACTGCTCAGTGGTAATCTTACTTCCCTCGGAAACTTGGTTGCGTGAACGATAACTTACTATCCATGCAACACTCTTCCGTTCCCACTTTTCCCGCTCCTGCTATTTACGCACATGGACTCCTTACGTTTGTATCATTACACTAGTACTGCGAGATAGAGTGAACATCATTTTATTCTGCCTCAGTCGAAAGTCGCTTGCTTTCGGGGAGATGAACTCGAACGGATCGGCGATCCCGGATCGATCAACCTGGCCATCTCCAACCCCACTGCGTCACCAGAGGATGCTTATCTCAGTCTTACTCTCCACCTCCACCTCCAAGCAGAAATTATGGTCTCGCTGAAACTCTTTTCCAACCACACCCAGCGCGACGTCGTTTCCGGTATACCAGCTACTCAGGAAGAGCGGAGCATAGACACAGCCAACGTGTTCGAGCACGCATATAGACATCTTGCGGATTACAGGAACCTATGTCAGGTATACTACGTGCGGGCATACGAGAAACAGAACCCCGAAATCGATGCTTGGGCGAACGACTTATTGAAAACACTGTGGACCGCAACTACCGCTAGAGATCCAGGTTTGTATAAATCACCACCGTTCGGTTTGGTTTCTCTAGTAGAACTAATCTGGTTAACCGAACCGCATATTGCAGAGCAGTGTCCCAGGATCGAATACGATATTGACACCGCGACGTCCTCTCTCCCGGCTCTCCCACCCAAACCGGAGTTGGACAAGATCCTGACCACGATCGTCCTTATCCACATTTCTGAGGCTAAGGGTTATTCCGCTCGTACTCAGGCGTACCTTCCGCGCATCGGGACCGTGGACGAAGGTGCGATCGTTCACACTCTGAAGAACCCCGACGATGTGCTTGAAAAGGCGCAGAAAGAAGCGGATGCCGCGAGAGAGCAGCAAGCCAAGGCTGGGGCTCGTTGGAGGACAGCTGGAATGGCGGTCGGCGCGGTTGCGGGTGGGGTGCTTATTGGGGTCACTGGAGGCTTGGGTAAGGTGCCCCTCTAGCCATAATCTTATCTTAGCGTCTGATTGTTCTCCATGCAGCCGCTCCGCTAGTCGGTGCTGGAATTTCGACGATCCTTGGCGCCTTTGGTCTTGGGGGAACTGCCGCGGGCGTTCTAGCGACAACTTTGGCTAGTTCATCTATCGTTTGCGGTTCACTTTTTGGAGCGTATGGCGCCCACAGGACATCCACGATGATTGGGAGACACACTAAGGACGTGCAGGACCTTGCGATTGTCCCGGTTTACCCACCGAAAGATACCCTCTCCATTCGCCTATGCGTGAGCGGGTGGTTGAACACCAAGAACGATGTGGTGGATCCGTGGAAAATCTTCGACAAGAGTCAAGATACGTTCGCCCTACAGTGGGAGGTGGACGCTCTGCTCGGGCTCTCGGATGCGTTAGTTACGCTCCTTAAAGATAAGGCGATTGGCTACGTCCAGAAAGAGATCATCAAACGAACAGTTCTCGCGAGCTTGTTCGCATCTCTTTCTCCCGTGGCATACCTACAGATAGGGAAGATCATTGGTGGGTAGACGAAAGCCACCACTTTGGGAGAAGAACTAATCCAAAAATCAATTTGACTCCAAAGATAACCCTTGGTCGAACACCAAGGCGTTGGCGTTAAAGGCGGGTCGAGTGTTGGGAATTTTGTTGTCTCAACGGGTCCTTGGAACTCGACCCGTTACTTTGACGGGCTACTCGCTTGGTTCGCTCGTAATATTTGAAGCCCTAAAATACCTCTCGACCCTCCCGCCATCACAAACCACACACTTGATCGACAGCGCGTATTTGTTCGGGCTACCAACATCCACACGAGACGTCGTGTCATGGAACAAGGTCCGAGCCGTAGTCTCGGGTAGGTTGGTCAACGGGTGGGTGGAACCCGAGGAAGACTACGTCTTGGCTATCCTCAGCCGGGCGAGTGTGCTGACCGAGGGCTCTTGGGCTGTAGCTGGTCTAGCACCGGTTATAGTCAAGGGCATCGAGAATATTAAATGCGAAGGAGTCGAGGGTCACCTCGAGTGGATCGGAATGGTAGGCAGATGTTTGGAGAAGTGTGGTGTTGATGGGATCGTCCAACAAGAAGTCGAGAATAAGGTTACCGACGTTGGAAAACAGTTTGAGAAGATCCACGATGAGGCGGAGAGGGTTCCGGAGGACGCGACAGAGAAAGAAGTACTTCAAGTTCAGGTCAAGTGAAAACCTTGTATTCTCCAGCTGTGGTATACGTCTACAGATGAACGACTTTATAGGTATCCTACGCACGTACTTTGGTAAACAGATATCTACTGGATCAGTTCGGGACAGGTTTTGGGATCAAGAGGTTTTCGCGGATCTTCTCAATATCTTCGTCGGAAAGACCGGCTTGGTTCTTGACATAATCCTCGGCGGTTCCGTATTTCTCACGGAATTGTTTGAGGAAGACAAGGATCCATTCCGGCCTTTAGTGTGGGATCAATAATTGGTTTCCAGAAAGAGTCGTTCTGTGGACCCACTTCGAGCTACTCATGTTCACAGTACCCTCCCAGTTGTCGCGGTAGACGTCGTGAGCCTTGAACCTCTCGACGAGGGCAGGAAGGGCGGGTTCGAGCCCGATCGTGGTGAGAGTATAATCTTTGACAATGTCTTCGTCGTCGACTCCCAGGAGCTAGTGTGCAATTATCAGTACTTTAAAACCTAATATTAATCCAGGACGCCCATACCATTTGAATGACGGCAACAATCGTCCCCGTTCTATCTTTCCCGGCTGTGAAATATCAGACGCCTGATCTTGCAGTAATGGATCGACGGCGTTCAAACCTGTACAGTGGATCAGACAGGGTTCGTCTGGGTGGTCTCGAATGTGGGTCAAGACTTTATTGACAGTGTCCACCCCCTTCTCCATGATCTCCATGTAGAGCCTGAGGAAAGCCTAGCAGCAACCTGGGTCAAGGTCTCGGGAAAAGATATAGTATTCGTACCCCCGTCGGATCGTCCTGGAACCCCCTGAGCCTCCTCGCGAGGCTAAATGGATCGTAGGCTTCGGATGAAACCGGGGATCTGACGAACCCGACGCCTTCGATGGTCAACGGATCGGCTTTGTATCCCTTGACCTCCACGTCACTGCGCAGATCAAAAACCATCCTAACGCCAAGCTCATCTCTCAACTGGATGACGCCTTTTGGGGTGATCCTCGACGGCTCGCCGGCGCGGTACAGGTAACGAGGTTTGACGATGTGGTTAGCGCGGGAGGAGAGGTGTGATAGTTGTCCCCCGGCGTCACGGAGGTTAATCACGCCCTCTGCTTGGACGAATGGAGGTTCGGTTATCTTGGAGCCCATGATCCTAAAACTCGCTTCTGGGTGGAGACTTTTCCGGTTCTAGTGCCACTGGTGTTGGTATCAGCTGGATCAAGAGCGCCGGCGCCGCTTACGGATGGAGCCTGGTCGCCACTTTATGTGAACTTTCAAAACCCGAATGGGTAGGACAAAAGTCTTTTGCCGTTTTATCATTGGTTTTCCGCTTAACAGTCGTCTATCGTGGCTGTAGATTCGTGCTGCAGGTTTCTGCAAAACCTCTGTGCGGAGTTCTTATCCGTATGGCTCCGGGTCGGGACTGGATGGATCCACAGGTTCCCTCTCCAATTTTCACCGCATAAGGAAGCTGCTCGTCGGGAACATGGCTATCGCCAACGAACCCTCTACCCTGTTTTGCATAATCCAAATCATGACCCTATCGCGACCGGTATTTGAGAGACTGCAGAAAATTTACTTCGAAAACGTCTCTCTTCATTTCAGAAGCTACACATTGGAGTTCAGGTGCGTACGGCGTTGTCGACAGAGTCCTCGATCCTTCACGTCTACGACGTATAGAAAGGTTTCGAATGCATCAGAGTTATAAACTCGGGGAAACGATGGACTACGCAGCTGCGAGTGTGACACCCAACGAGTTCGCGAACGACCCGCCTCACAACCAAGAAGCCTCCACCCGCAGAACCCATGCGGTAAGTACCACACAAAGATTGTGATTATACGCACTGAACGGGGTGTGGCACAAGGTTCACCGCAGACAAGTTATATACCTGACGATTTTCTGCTTATCCTTGTCCGCTGCTGCTGGTGGGTCCGCGTTTGGTTGGATGCCTTTCTCAATCTCACCAACTACGTCCAGCAACTTTCACCATTATCGTATGGGAATCCTCTCAGGTCAGATCGGCTAGCACCACCTCCGGTTGTTTTCGAGTAGCCCTCCTGGTGGCAGTCATAACTGATGTCTGCGTTACGGCCATGGTTATTTTCCGGATCTTCCGGGGTGGGCCGACAGATAGTCAATTGGCTCCCCAAGCGCGCTGGGATACCTACCGCGGAGCGATTATAGATGTAATCGAGGGTTGTATGGTTTTTCCAGTGTTTCTCCTAAACGTCATCAATGCATGCTCTCAGTATTATGCCAGTCAGAACGCGGTGAGCGACCTCCGAACAAATATTTACGAACCTCCCCCGCTTACGCCGACTCTGCTCAGCTCGACTACGTAACCCAAGGTATCCTACGTTCGCCCACCTCGTCTGATTCCTCTCTGACTCGTTACTAGTCGCGACGATTGTTTTATTCCTTGTATGGATCACAGTCTGGCTCAGTGGTGGCCAACGTGCCGAGGGAGAAAGCGCCGACCAAGATCAGAGGTCCACTGTTGTTCACTCTGGGGGCGACCGCCACCATGTCGGCCCCGGAGAAGCAAACCACCGGGAATTCCTGGAGGAGCCCCCTGACATATTCGACTCATTCACATGCAGTGATGTTGTTGGAATGGTCATCTCCGCTCTGACTATAAATTAACGTTTTATGACGGCTGTGAGACTCCCTTTAGGGTTGGCCTCTCGCAAAATAACGGCTTTTATAGTCACCTGCATACGTCAAAAACACCTCTCGGAACCTCCAGAACGGACTTCTATGTCTCTCAAATCTTTTTTTCGTATTCTAGTGTCATCTCTTCCGCGATTTGTTGTATTTGCTGTTACTGACTGAGGATGTAAAAACTTCCTGAATGGAATGAAATGATCGTAGCAGCTACGCGTATA
>Ga0307515_10005787_pt1 | contig 24952 bp, 13 predicted proteins | sample 17_EM_MG_FD_194513 | JGI IMG/M metagenome (GOLD analysis project Ga0307515, IMG submission 194513) | Populus trichocarpa ectomycorrhiza microbial communities from riparian zone in the Pacific Northwest, United States - 17_EM | ecosystem: Host-associated > Plants > Roots > Unclassified | place... | reverse complement strand
AGTAATTAAACATTGAGTTTTATAATTTTTATTTTTTTATTTTTTTATAAGGTTAAAGTGGTTTACGAGTTTATTAGGGTAATCCAAGTTATTTCAATTTATAAGTTTGATGAATTTTTTTTTAATTAAACTTGACTTTGTTGTCATTTTTTTCTTTCTCGTATAGTTAATAAAATATTTTTGAATAAAAATTATATTATTAAACTTTATAAAGTTTACTTATTTGTTCAATATTCATTGCAAGTTTACAATTTACCAAAATAACATTAATTACATGACATAAAGGAATTCAAACTTATTTACATACATTGTGGTTCACAATATTGTATTACATGATTATATTATCCAGCAATTATATTAATATCTAACACTTCGGTCACAAACGTCTAGTTTGTGAGGAACCTGGAATACCACAATTAATCACATTAATTGCATAATTAAACACATAATTATTTTTTTAAGTATTATTAGAAACAACAATTTACTTGCTAAAGGATTAACATGGTTATCAACGATATTATACTTTATATAACATTTTAACTCATATTGGATATTTTATCATACCATCAAAATATAGTCATCCTATCATGAATGCCAATAAATCTAGTGAACTCATTTGTTTGCTAACAAATCCGGTTATCTTTTAACATATACCAATAAATTCGGTCATCCTCTCACGGATGCCAATAAATCCACTCATCCTCTCACGGATGCCAATAAATCTGGTGCATTTGTACCCTTATACCTTTCTTTATTTTGCATTTTCCTTCTTTATGTTATTCGTCTAATATATAGTATATATATTGATCTAACAAAATATTGACAATCGAGAAAAAAACAAAACTTATTTAAATACAAGTAGGGTAATGATCACCTATCTGGTGTTTGACCTTTGGACGTGACACCCTGTTGTTGTCTCGCAAATGCAGCCTTTCTTGTACCAATAAATATACAAACATCATCGACAATTCCATTAAAGTCACAAACTCCACTCCAACTTTTATTCACTCTGAATTTTTAACTTACTAACAATTCCTTAAAGTTTTACATATGGACACTTTTGTTTTATTTTTCATAATTTTCATTGTTCCAAACTCGAAATCAATAGCACTTCCAAACGAAGATTGGAAATTGAATATTTTCATCACTTTCAGCCTCAGCTTCTCATAATACTGTTCAATGTTTCAATCATAACTGGAGTTGTAGAACTCAATTTTAAGCATGATTTGTTTCGTTATAAAGCTAAGACATAAAGATACAACTTTTATGCAGAGTTATGAACCCATTTATTCCATCTATACATTTTATACATCGAAAATCATCCTTGACAATAACATGTGGAATCTGTCCAATGAGGTCCTAATTAGACCTCTCTTTAATTTTTAACCCATATCTGAAGTTTCATAGCTCCAATTTATGAAAAAGCAGTTGGATTTGAAAGCTAACAACTATATCTACAACTTTCTTGAAGATATGTATATCAAATTTTATCATTTTCAGACTTAATGTTTAGCTGGAAGTTAAGGTGATAAAACTGTCCTATTTTTAGCTTGTAAAATTTAACAAGTGACTAAATGTTTCCAAGTATTTCCTCATCATTCAAGGCAACCACATCATGTCAATACTCCTTTTAATACCATTTAACATTAATCTTACATAATTCAACTTAATCAAATCTTCCTTTTATAGACAAAACTCTCTCAATCAAATTGTTATTCAATTACTACTCATAATAAACAACATCATTCCACCATAAAAACATCAAAGGAAACAACTACAGTTCAAAATCTCATTTTCACATAAACTAACACATTCAACACATCTTATATCACATTTTCATTCAATCTAATCAACTTAGATGAATTTCTTACCTTTAATGGATGATGGATTAAGAGAAAAATACAAGAATAACCAAAGTTACCTTTTCCTCTCTCCCTTCACTTCCTCTAAAAACCCTCAATTTCAAACTTATATTCTCTTCAATCCCTTGACTTTGAGTTCTTGATCTCCCAGAACTCCCTTAAATCTTTTTTTTTTCATACTGTTTAACAAAAAAATTATGAGAAAATTGCATAAATCCTCCTCTCTCTATCTCCCTCAATTTCAGCCAGATAGAACTTGGCTTCCTTGGAAAGCCAAGTCTCCTATTTATATGACATCTATCATTAATTTACATATTAAACCCTTTAATTTTTTTTATTTGCACATTGGCCTCATATATTGTCTTTATATACACATTAACTCCAATATTTTCTTTATTTCCATTCCCCCCTTAAAACTCTTTCTTTCTAGTAATTTAATGCTACACCATCTCTTTTTCTCATTCAATTTTATCCTTGTCTCTTTTAATTAGAGTTTTCTTGAATTTAAGTATCTTGTTTCTGATTTAAATCTTTTTAAGATTCCATCATTTGTTTATTCTAAATTTACACTTCGTCATTACGACTCTCATTGAATCTTACTCCAGTATTTTTTCTTTTTCCTACAACACTTCCAACATATTGTTTTGTTTAAATTTAACACATTAACATTTTATTTCAAATGTTCCAATCTATCATCTTCACCCACAAAGTAAATATGCATTATATGCATTTAATAAATTATATTTCTTACTATTCGTGTGAATTCTATCTAAGGGTTTATTGTTGCTCTCATAAACTGAGATATGAAAGATACTTGAAACTAATATATAAATGCTTGTTAGATGACATGTACACTGAACTGAGCCGCAAAAGAATTTCATATGGAGAGATTATTTATATCTATAGAAAGGCTCACTATCCTAATTAAGGATAACAAACAAGTAAATATTGAGTATAACATAAATTATATAAATGTATTTAAGTAATAAAAGGAGGGTTCATCATCCTAGATGAAATACTAAAAATGTTTCATCTGTTATCAAATAATATTGATTGTGAAATCTTTGGCTAAGGTGGAATGAGATTTAAAAAAAGTTTAAATCTTATTCCAATAATCAATAACTATAGTGTTAACAACTAAAATGATTTAACAAAACAAATATACTTCATGCTATAATATCTAAATCAGAACATTCTTGATGAAGAGATAATAATTATACTAAGAAATTGGTCACTAAAAGATTAATCCAAACTACTTATGACTTTTCTAATATTTAGAGGATCATGACAGATTCCTAGACATTATACTTGATCTTCAAATATAAATCAATTGATTGTTGAATTGATAATAAATTAATTTTTTTAATTTATGTAATCTTATTTTATTTAGGATTGTGATTTATATTTGATTCAACTTATTAGAAAACCTAATAGGTCGCACACATAAGAACCATTGATTATAAATTAAAATATGATGATTAATCAAATTGAACTTGATTATAAACAAGTTTTATAAATTGAGGACTATAATATAATTAATATAGGAGATTACAATTCTAGACCTAGAAACAATCAACTAAGGACTTAATTGAATAAATTTCTAAAATTAGCCTAAAATAATATATGTGATATGATTTAAGGAGCAAATTGATATTTTTTTTCATTTACATGGTTTTTTAGGTTTCTTTGTAAATATAAAGTTTTTATTTTCTGTGAGTAAAGTATAATACAAAAAACACTTAAAACACAAAATAAAAGAGTTAGCACTCTAAGGTATAACAATCTCTCTCTCCTAAAAGGGTTTAGGATATTTCTCACTAGTGGTTCATGTGTATTACCATTAGAGATCAGATACTTAAATGTCTTGTGATTTGCAATAACTCAATCTTGAAGTAGTTATTCAAAGCTGAAAAGAATATCTGATCTTCAGGTAATCTTTGTATAAACCCTAAAAAACTCTAAATCTGTTTAACTAGATCTTTGGGATTCCTGAAAAATTTTAAATTGATCATTTCCACTATGTATATGCATTCCAAAAAACCTAACAGATCATACATCCCCAAGTTGATTTTTAGGAAAAAAAAGGAAAACAAATTTTTTTATTTTTATATGAAAATAACGAAGTCTTAAAATCCAAATGATATAAACAATTAAAGATAATATTATCCCCAAATTGGTTATTTGATAAAGAAAAATGAAAAAAAAATATTTTTATATGAAAATAACTAAGTTTCAACATACAGAAGACTTGCCCTATTTAAGGATCATATTATCCCCGGGTTGATCCTTTGGTAAAGAAAACAATCAATATATACCTACACTAAGGAAGGCAACCATATATTTTTCATTATTTTTATATGAAAACAATCATGTAGTTTATTTCATAACATAAAAGCATAAGTTTTTCAATAAACAAACATAAATATCCACACATAAAAATTCCACATCGAGGTCAAAGAATTACACCTTAGATAATCTTGTTGCTACCCGTCCTCCCAACATTATTGTGGGGTATTGATTCCAACCTCATCACACCTTGAAAAATAAATCTCCATAGACATCATACCATCAGGTTCACTATATAATAATGCAAACCTTAACACTTGAGGTATTCATCACAATACATTTACAAATTAATAGTACATTAAAAGTTATTTACAAAATAATAATTCATTTGGGATTCAAAAATGACATTCATGATTTGCTGGAGTCGACTAAAAGTTACTGGAAACTAACTAGAACAATGGAGACATGTAATTGCCACACGTGGATGTATGACATGGATTGTGGAGAACAATAACATGTTTCGATGAAGGGAAAAAACATGTGAGTTAATGGACCAAACGCGCCTCCTCTCCCTCATCTTGCTTACACAAGTGGTGTAGCCCACCACTGCTCGAGGTGGGAGATCAATGTCAAGTTTTGGATTATTTTCTTCATTCTCTTTATGGATTATGCTATTGTTGTTGTCTACCATTATTTGTTTCAAGTGAAGAGAAAAAAGGATTATGGTGGTTTTTTATGGGTAGTGGTTATAGTGTGAATAATTCCTATCGGTGGTGATGGTTGACATGGAAGATAAGTTGTTGCTATGATGGGTTGGATGGTGCTCCTAATCATGGAAATGGCTAGTTATGAAAGTGGAGAGAGGTCTATGGAGTTTCTGCATTGTTGTCAGAGATTGATGGGAAAATAAGGAAAGGGTGGTGACTGGTTCTATTTAGAGTGAGTTTGTTTGATTTTTCTTTCTTTTTTAAAAAAAAAGTAATTATGAAGGATTTTTTTAGGAAAGAGTTTGTTTTATTTTTCTTATTTGTTTTTCCTTTGTCCCTTTTCCTTTTTAGGTCTATATTTCTCTATGACTGATTTATCTTGGGTATTTCTAATATATTTTTCTTTTGTGCACCCTGGACCTTAATTTATAGTGTTGGGTTCCTATTAAATTGGAAAAATAAAATATAGGTAAATTTTTATATTCTTTCATTCTTAAATAAGAATCTCTAATTTGGAAATTTTTCATTCACAAATTATTTTTTCTCCCCTTCCTACAAGTGCAAAATCTCTTCCAACATTTTTTAAGGTTTTGTTTTACCTTTTATTTTATGAAAGATGATCCTTATTTATAATTTTCTTTATTTATGTGATCTTTCATTATATTATTTATTTTATTAAATATGTTTAACTTATCTTTGGTATTTATAGTGTGTTTTTCTTTTATGTACTTGAGACCCTATTTTATAGTGTTAGGGACAAAATAGAAAAAAGTAAAAAATACATAAATTTTTATATTCTTTCCTTTTTGAACGAGGATCTCTAATATGGAAATTTTATGATCAAAGCTTTTCTTACTCTTGCAACCCTCTTCCTATATTTTTTCTAGTTTAGCTTGAATCTCTATTGAATGAAAGATAATCCTTATTTATTTATTTTTTTTATTTATGTGATCTTTCATTATATTATTTGATCTTTGGTCCCCTTTTCTTCTTTGCTCATCATTTCACCACCTAATATTTTTTTAAAAAAAAAACTTACATGAAATAAAATAAATAAAAGTGTCAAAAGTCATGAAATTATCATATTATTTTTGTAAATTGAATTGACATACATAATCAATTCCTTATTACACACACACACTCACACTAGTTTACAGGCTCGCATAACACTACAAGTCGGATCAGAATTCTTTTAAACATAAAAAAAATATTCAGGTTATAAGAAACTATTTAACAATGTTATTAAATTTGGCACAATGATTCAACTTTGAAACCTCTCAACTCGACTTCTAAAGTTTAAAACTAAACCATGTGGGAGTTCCCTCAACATGACTTGGTAGACTTAACAGGTCCAGCGGCAACCTGAATAACAAGTAAAAAACATGGTTTAATTAAAAAAAAGATTTAAGATGATATTTTTTTAATATTGAGACAGTGACACGTTGGATCAACTCGAACATCGTGGGTTAACCCATCAAATCCACGATTCGAGTATGGACTCCACCAGGTTTGATCATAGCTCGGGTTTAAAATTAAACCGTATGGGAGTTGCTCCAATGTAACCTGATCGACTTAGCAAGTCCAAAAACAACCCAGATGATAAGTAAAAAATATGGTTTGGCTTTAAAAGAAATTTCAATATGATATTTTTATATATAAATAGTGAGACAACGATATATTAGATCGATCCGGGTCTTTTGGCTTAACCTAACTCACAATCCAGATCATTGACTCTTCTAAATTTCATAACTTATTAAAAAAAACTATTTTTTATTTAATTATACAATATAAAAAATATACACTCATAAAATTAAGTACAAATCAAATGTTAAGATGTTTGTTTGAAACTATGATAGTTTTATATAAAATAAACCAAAATTAATTATGAAAATTAATTAAATATTAAAAAATAAAATTTAAAAAATAAGAGCTCAATTCAAATCCAATATTAAAGGAAATAACAAGAAAAAAAATTAAAAAAAAAACAGACAAAGAAAAAAAGAAAAAACCATGCCAAGCGAGTGTCTGGGCCTTAGAAAAAGCCTTTATTATAATGACTTGACAAAACAAATAAAAGGGGGAACTAACAATAATAAAGGATGGAGGAAAGGAAGGTAAAACGATGCGTACGAGGACGAAAGTAGTAGCAGTAGATACTAAATAGGTAGAGGAAAAGAAAAAAAAAAGAAGTTAGTTTGAGAAACTGTGTCACGTGCAAATTTCCAACTGCGTGTGTGTTCTCACTATCTCTCTCTCTGTCTCTCTCTCTCTCTCTCTCTCTCTCTGCTGTATCCAGAAGAGATCCTTCGCATTGTGGAGTTGTAGTTTGTTTCTGTATTTGGAAACAAAAGGAGGAAGAAGAAGAGGTTGAAGAGGAGATGCGGTGCACAACGATAATAATAATGGCTTGATGAAGTTTTTAATAATGTGAATGATTTGTTGATTGCGATGGAAGGAAAAACCCTGAAATTTGAATCCTGCTTACTGACATTACACTGCAGCAGCAGCAGCAATTAGATTAGACTAGACTAGATAGGAGAGGTGACAGGAAGAAAGGACAGAAGAGAATCTCCTCGGACGGAGAGGAGGGAGGGAGGAAGGAAGGAGGAGATGAAAGGCTATCATAATAATCACAATCAAGGGAAAAGGCGATGGAGGTGTCTGGTGATAGGCGTGCTGTTCCTGGTGCTGCTTTCAATGCTCGTTCCTCTCGTCTTCTTGCTTGGCCTTTACCACAACGGCTTTCACTCCACCGGTAACTCTTTTCAATATCAACATCTCTCTTTCTCCCTCAGATCCAGATTTTTTTTTATTTAATTTTAATTTCGAATCGAACTGATGCATAATACATACGCACTTTACTTTTTACTAAATACACGGCAACCAGATCTCTTTCTATTTCCCGTTAAATCAAATCAATTATTCCATCATGTCATTTTGTCTTCCTCCGCAGGACACCCCTCTGATCCACAAACTTCTTCTTCTGCTTCGTATGTATGTATTTCTTCTATTCAAACTTACTCTTTTAGTTTAATTTAATTATTAGGGTTCTCATTGATATTACCTTTTATTTTCCCCCATATTTGTTTGAATATTGTTTTCATTTGACGGACTGATTTTATTTTTATTTGTCTGTTACTGTAGACAGATCAGTCAAACCACGTGAAGCAACTTATCGAGAATTTTGCGCCATCTCTTCCTAATATTCATCAAGTAATGTCCTTCAGATTTTTTTTTTCCTTGCTAAACTTTGGAACCATGCTCCGATTTATGACCAGCCTTGGTCTACTTGAAAACTGCTTTGCACTCTACTTGTGGAACTTAATTGAGACTGGTAGTTGTTCGGGTTGGCTTCTAAACATGTAATTTAGGTGGTTGAACCTCTCATTGCATTTTTATAGATTATCTAGTAATATTTATGTAGAGGACATAATTCTGTTTCCATACTGAGTAGTTTGTGTGCCTTTCAATCTGTCTGATTTCCTACATTTCTTTTAGCTTTCAGATCGGTTCCTGTTCTCTGTTATGCTTGTCCTCCTAGAATATCTCATTATTCATATTAGTGTAAGCTTGATGCATTTTGTTACCTATTTCACGTTTGTTCCCCTTATTCAAGTTCAATGGCACTAAAAAAGTTGATATTTCAGTTTTGTTAAATCAAGAGATCTGCAGTTCTACCAAAGTAGCTTGGATGAGAAGAAAATGTTTTTAGTAGGGATATAGTGTAGAAGAGTTCGAGAGACTGTTTGGATAATCTTTTGAAAAACAGTGGTGGAAGCTAAAAATGGATGTGTGTATTTTCTGCCCTATGTCATGATATAGGCAAACTTTGAGTAGCAGAATAGATGCTAGTCTTGTAGTGATTTATTTGGGAGTTGGATTAGGGATTAAAGTGAGCAGACTAGAGATTGATTAGCAAATGTTTCATAGTGGGATAAAATTTTCAAACCTGGAATTTTGTTTTGTTAGTGGAATCAGCCTATGAAAATTTGATAAACATATGATCTGATTTAAACTTATTAACTTTTTTAGCTTAACTACAGGTATCTAAATCTGTTTTTAATCCACTGTTTTTCTTTTATTTTGTATTTTATCCCAGGTTATAAACTTTACAAGTGGAGCAGAAAATAAGACCACAAGTTCAGGTTCTATTCATGGTAGTCAATGAAACGAAGATCTTGTTGAGCTCTTTTCTCTAAAAGTTTCTTTTATAATTGTTGATGCCCTATTATATGACTTAATGTTAAAAAAAGGCTTATTCTCCTTTCCAATGACTAACAGGTGCTCCTGCGGTACCCCCAGCTGTACCTCAACCACCTCTCAGGAGAAATGTACGTATGCACACATCAGAGTGTTTTCCTGAAAATGTTATTCATTTTGTAATGCTTTTAAAGCCTCTGGAGTTTGTTTTTAATATGCTGTGGCAGAATGCTGTAACTACTGGTACAGATGAAATCACCAAGCACAAAAGAAGTGCATTTGAGGAAAGTGAAAAATGTGAGCTCAGATTTGGAGGCTATTGCCATTGGTGTGACGAGCATAGAGAAAGTATGAAGGATTTTATGGTGAATAAATTGAAGGACCAGCTTTTTGTGGCTAGAGCATATTATCCTACTATTGCAAAGCTTCTATCTCAAGAGAAGTTAACTAATGAAATGAGACAAAATATTCAAGAACTGGAGCGTATTCTTAGTGAAAGCTCAACAGATGCTGATCTTCCACCACAGTAAGTCACTTTAAGTTTCATATGACTTTTATCTTCCATTAGCGTGACTTCAATGATGTGAGGAAGTAAAGATATCCATTCTTACCATTTTTTATCTATCATTATTTCCATTTTAAGTACATAATAAACGTCATCTAGTGGAATGAAGCTTATTATGTGAAGCTAAATGTCTCGATCCATACAACAAAGGATGTTTGTTGACTCTTCCATTGCTGCTTGTCTCCTCCTGGTATTAGAAGTATCAGATCATTATTCTTTGCTCTTCCTGGACATCAGACTATGCCTGTTTTATGCAAAATTAGTGTTTTCCACATTTTCTTGGCTCATAGAAATTTATGTCTGTGTTCCTATCTGCTCTTGACTCCTCTTTAACGTGTTTTTCCTTCACTAGCAAAGTACATATTGTACTTATGGTTCTACTCTTTAGCATTACTGGCTTCCTGATTGTCTATAATAAAATTGTAGCGCCAGTGGTAAGCATTTGGGATGTCATGAACATGTGCATGGAGTTAATGTCTTGAGACTGGGACAAGAACTGGGGGTTCTTACTGCTTGTGCACATGTTGAGCTGCTGGTGTTCCTTGTCCTAAATATGGATGCTTAAGGCTTTGTGTCCATTCTCACCAATGGTTATCATTCCTCCTTGAAAAGCTTTAGCCATTTGCTTTTGGGGGGCTCGGTTGCCATTGGGTTCAAGTTTGTCCTGTAGCATGATGCTGTGGTCAATGCCAGATGTAATCCATAGCAGTACCCAAAAAGCTTCCATCCCATGGCACATTTATCCTCTTTTCTTTCATTTTTTGGGTTTTAGTTCTTACATCTTGATGCAGCCTATGGGACAGTACGTGAATATTTAAGCAAGGCAAGTTTGTGATAGCAGTAAAGTTTTTTGAAAGATCAGTGATAGCTATGTGTAGGAAATATAAAGTCTCACTCCCTGTCATTTCTCACCTGGTTAAAATTGGAATTTTATGTCTTATATCCTAGTCCTTTAGGAATAGGAATATTTCAAGCTTATAAACATGCTTGTATTCTTTCAAATCTAGCACAGAGACTTGTAAAAAAGGTGTAGCCTATTGATTTATGCTTATTGAGAGTGTGATGGAACTTTCATTCAAGGATCGATGATTCCATGATCCTTACTATTTGATGCTTAGGTTTTCATTCAAGGAGTGGTTCCTCGAACCTACTGGTGTGAGAGTAGTAGTTTTCCTCCTTTTTTCCCCTTTATTCTGCATAATCAAACCTGTGTTCAATTTCCAAGTCCCAAAGTCTCCAAACTCCACAACCTAACCCAAACAACAAGTATCTGCTTGTCCTGCTCCACTTTTTTAGCAGCACTGACATAGAGAGGAGATAAAAAGGCAAGAAACGTAGGGTCTACAAAACACTATATGTCAAACAATACTACAAATGCTGAAGCAGAAGTTGATAAAGATCTGTTGAGCTTGTTGTTCCAGGAAGGTGCTGGTGTTCTCACACATGTTGCTATATGACCTCATTGTTGCTTGCTTTCTCCTTTGATGTGGACTGTCACTCATTCTTAATTTATCTTTGCTAGTGTAACAGATACTGCTTAACAAATTTACATCCTGCTCAAGCACACTAATTTACCTGTTTCATCAGAATTCAGAAGAACTTACAGAAGATGGAAAATGTGATAGCCAAAGCTAAAACATTCCCTGTGGATTGTAATAACGTTGACAAGAAATTGAGACAGATACTTGATCTAACCGAGGAAGAAACTAACTTTCACATGAAGCAGAGTGCTTTCCTTTATCAACTTGCAGTGCAGACCATGCCAAAGGGTCTCCACTGCCTCTCTATGAGACTGCTCGTGGAATATTTTAAATCTTCTGTACATGATAAGGAGCTCCCTCTGTCTGAAAGATATTCAAATCCATCGTTGCAACACTATGTTATATTGTCCACAAATGTACTTGCTGCTTCAGTTGTAATCAACTCCACTGCTGTGCATGCAAGAGTACGTTGCAAGTATTCTCCCATGTACTCCTTAATTTTTTTTTTAAATTGAATTCAAGTTATCTAATTGTTGACCTTCATGCTTCAGGAAAGTGGGAATCTGGTTTTTCATGTTCTGACAGATGGACTGAATTATTTTGCAATGAAACTATGGTTCCTAAGAAATACTTACAAGGAAGCTGCTGTCCAAGTTTTGAATGTTGAAAATGTTACCCTGAAATATCATGATAAAGAGGCTCTGAAAAGCATGTCTCTGCCTTTGGAGTATCGTGTGTCTTTCCATACTGTTAATAATCCACCAGCCACTCATTTAAGAACAGAATATGTATCTGTTTTTTCTCATACTCACTATCTCATTCCTAGTATATTTGAGAAGTTGAAGAGAGTTGTAGTTCTGGATGATGATGTTGTAGTCCAGCGGGACTTGTCTGACCTATGGAACATCGACATGGGAGGGAAAGTAAATGGTGCTTTACAGTTATGTTCAGTGCAGTTGGGTCAGCTAAGAAATTTTCTGGGAAAAGGCAGTTTTGATGAAAACTCATGTGCTTGGATGTCCGGATTAAATGTTATTGATCTGGTTAGGTGGAGAGAGCTAGATCTTACTAAAACTTATTGGAAGCTGGGACAAGAGGTGAGTGATTTAACGCTGCCTAATATGTTTTATGAGAAATTACTTTTGTGAGTATTTTGTTGTTTGGCAGTTCTAATCATATATGAGGAAACTAGCTGCATAGTATCATATGAGATGGTAAACCAACCCTCCTTTGACCCAACGCATCCACCATAGAGCTATAGCAACTTTGGCAAAAGGATTTGGTTGACCAGTATGATTTGTAATCGTATCCAAGGAAATTACCTGTACAGTAAAATATGAAACCTTAATCCTATGCATCACACCACAGTGCTTTAACAACCTTGGCAAAAGGATTTTTGTTGACCAGTATGATTTCTGTATTTTTATCGAATATTTTAGTTATTATAATGAGATTTGACCGTTTACATCTCATTTGTTTTCCTACGTTACAAACATGGAAAACCAGGTAAGCAAGGGAACAGGATCTGCTGAAGCCGTTGCATTGAGCACAAGCTTGCTTACCTTTCAAGACCTAGTATATCCTCTTGATGGTGTATGGGCTTTGTCTGGACTGGGTCATGACTATGGGATTGATGTCCAAGCCATTAAGAAGGCTGCAGTGTTGCACTTTAATGGACAAATGAAACCATGGCTTGAGCTAGGAATTCCCAAGTATAAACAGTACTGGAAGAGGTTTCTCAACCGAGATGATCTATTCTTGGGTGAGTGCAATGTGAATCCATAATAAGCCAGTGGTCTAATCACAGTCGTAGTTTGTGGAGAACATTCATGAAGCATGAATTTCCAGATGTTTGTTAATTGATGCTCGTAATTTTTCTGAGCTTAAATTCCAGAAAGATATTGGGTTGCAACAAATTATAGCCTTCTGTTTTTTTGGTAAATAAATGGACGAATATTTTTTCAAGTTTCTAGCAAGCAGAAGGGAGTGGACACCTTGGGGGCAGCTCTAGTTGCCAGGAATGGAGAATTTGGAATATGAAATGCAATTTATTGGACATTGTAGAATGGCAGGAAGAACTGCTCTGCTTCTTATTTGTTAAGTTGTACGTGGGAGTCAAATGCATGGCAATATTACTGTCCACGAAAAGGGCCCAGATGTATGCTAATTTCAAGAAGATTGGAATAGCCATTTGTTTTGTAAACGGTGGTCGAGAAAGCTGGTTGTCTTGTGCCCATCAAAGTAAGTTGTTCTTTTCTCAAGTTGTTTGTTGCTTGATTTAGAAGTGCGATTAATTAATTGTGATGAGAAAATTAGAGGGATGATTTTTTTTTTTTAACTTTTTGTATCGATATTTCTCTTCATGTATTAACTGAATTGGCATTGCCGAAACTGTAGCTTGTCAATTGAGGACCTGGCATGTAATTGGACATTGCTTAGTGTCGGCAACAAATATTTCAGATACCAAGCATTCTTGTTACCGTGCTGACATAAACTTTCTTAAATTCCTAAGGCAGAGTGAGCATGGTATAGTAATATATCCACTTCATAGGGATGTTCCCAAAACCCAGAAGTTGGAGGATGACAGACTGGCTATAAAGTGTCTCCTGCGTAAATTCTTCTTTATCTTGTGATGTGATTGACTGGTATGCTAGAAAGTTTGCGTTTCCATGCACAAAGTTGTGAATGCCAGTAGTTGGAGACTGAATAAGACAGTTGCAATTGAGAAGAACAGGTATACAAGGAAGATGGATGCCTGTTTGAGATGCAACGGTTATGGGTACATTACAATTACACTTATAAATTACATCACAAATAAAAAAAAATAAAAAATAAAAACCCGATGGGTGTGGGAGATTCACTGTGGAGGTAGGGAGAAAACACCGGATTGTAATAATGTTTCATGGTGTTTTCTTTCTTTTTTCTGGCCCTTTGGGATTTTTTATTTTGGTCTTTTAATGTCTTTTCTTCTATTTGTTCCTTTGATGATGTGTTTATTTGAGATTATGCTTACTAGTCTTTTTAGCTGCCTGGATTAGGAGATCTTGTGGTGTCAAAAAAAAATAATCCATCACTAGATTGATACTTTGTGTAGCAAAATTAAATGAAAATTTATTGATATAAATAAAAGAATTAAATCTATGGGACCGAATTTGAACAATAGACAAATATACAACTCTTTTTTCTTTGCTAAAATGAGAGACTAAAATGCATGGGCAGGGAAAAGGTTTAGATATTTTTTTGTCATGATTTTTTTTTTTTCAATTCAATCCTTTTACGTTGAGCATATTTAGAATTAAGCTTAATATATTTTTTTGTTGCCTACGAATGAATCTTGCAATGTCGAGCAAAAATTTCATGATGCTTAATTTTATAAAATAAAAATTGATTTTATTGATCTAAAACAATTAAGACTTGGAAGATCAATTTTAAATTAAAAAAATACAAAGGATTAAATTTCAAATTGAAAACAATTAAGGCTTTCACATTGGAAAAATTGTTGGTACGTGCATTTCATGCACCAACATGTTAAGGAAGCTATTGTGTTCTGGTGTCATTAGCGGCTTCCTTCATCAATGTTGGAATGCCACTTTCCTTAGTAATGTTGAAAGCGTCTCAGTGAGGTCATTCAGGTAGGGTGGCACGTGTAATTGATGGAGGTGTGTAGTGGCTCCTATTTCTTTTTTTCTTTTCCTATCTTTTCTCTCTCATCTCTTAGTTTTCATGCCCATTCTCTCTTAAATAGCAAGCAAAAGGTCCTATCATTTTATATTTATGTCAAAAGTAGTCATATTTTTTTTTTATTATTTTTTTTTTCAATTTCGTCACTTGTCATTAGGTTGATTGATAACTGGTTTTCATGGTTTTTTCTGACATTACCTTTCCTGGGGCTTGAAATGCTAGCTCTGGTTGACTTCAGTTTGTTTAGGTTATTTTTTAAAATTGAATTTTTTTTCAATTTTATCTTTTTACATTGAATATCAAGCTTCATAATTTTTTCCACCTTTCTTTTCTATGAGGTTATCTTTATTTCATTACATGGGTAACAAGTTTGGTAGGTTATCCTAAGTTGACTTCGAGTTTTTTTTGTCACCTTAAAAAAAGATTTTTTTTTTCAATTTTCCCCTTCAACAATGAGTTTATTTGAGAATTAAGCTTTATAATTTTTTTAATTTGCTTTCTATAAGGTTATCTTAATCTCACGATCCGGGTCACAGGTTTGGTAGACTTACCTGAAGTGACTTGGGTTGGTTTTTTTTATCCTTTTTTAACATCATTTTTTTAAAATTTTATCCTTCAACATTGACTTGGTTAGGAATTAAGTTTTATATATTTTTTTTTGTTTCAATGGTGTTATTTCATTCTCATGAGTCAAGTTGCGTATTTGGCGATTTAACTTGAGTTGACTCGAATTTTTTATCCTTTTTATTAATGAGATGTTTTTTTCTCGTTTCGCCCTTCACCATTTTGTTGATTAGTCTTTTTTTATTATTATTCTTAGATGACTTAAAATTTTGTTTTAGATATTATTTTATTAAATTGTATTTAATTTTTGCTTTGTTATCAAGTAAAATTATAGACTTTTTCATAATTTTGGCAAAATAGTTTTTCATACTATTGACAAGAGTTCATTTTATGCAGGTAATTATTGATATATATTTTTAAATTTATTGTCATTACACTTTTTTTAGTCATGTTATTCAATTAACCAAGCTCAATAAACCTTATCGAGTCTATGACTCAAGTTTCTGATTTTTCTTCTAAAAAATCTTGTTCTAAGTTAAAAAAAAATGGTCTGGCTCACGGCATAACGTGGTCACCAATCTAGCAATAAGCTATCAAATGTGTGAAGGGTATTGATTTGGTTTTAATAGTGTGATATTAATGTGATGGTATAATGATTGGGTTTTATCGGTGGTGGTGGTAGTTAGTGTAATCAAAGTTGTCAATTTCATTATGTTATGTCTAGAATAGTCGATATATCTCATACCATTTAAAAAAAAATAGAATAACTCAAAGAAAATTTCATCTCGCTCTGAATCTCGATCCATTCTGGATTTCTCAACCAAATTCTAGACGAGATGTTCCAGTTTCATTTCGTCCGTTCTATTTTATGAAGTGTTTTTTTTAGAAAAAAATCTATGTTTTTCCCCTAATGTTATACTTTAACACTTGGTTTATTAGAGATTGAACTTCATAATTTGTTGTGGTTTGCTTTCTTTGTGGTTATCTTAGTCTCATTACATATGTCATGGGTTTGACAGGTTAACACAATTGACTCGAGTTTTTTTTTATCTATTTGTTAATTAATATTTTTAAAAGTTTCATCATTCAACATCTTCAATATTTGGTTTATTATGAATTAGGTTTTGTCATTTATTTTAGTTTGTATTCTATAAAGTTATCTTAGTCTCGTGACTTGGGTTTTGCCAGTTAACATGGATAGACTTTGGTCGTTTTATTGTGTCCTTTTTTTAGACTAATTTCTTTTCAATTTCATCATTCAACAATGGATTTATTGGTAATTGAGTTTCATAATTTGTTTTGATTTAGTTTATCTGGGTTATCATGGTATCATAACTCGAGTCGTGATATGAAATGTTGACCCGGGTCGATCCAATATGTTGTCGTCTCAATATTTTGAAAATGGATGTTATCTTGAATTTTTTTCAGTCAAACGATATTGTTATCAGTTATCAGGTTGTCTTCGGATATGTTTAGTTAATCGGGTCATATTGGATCAAGTTCTACACGGTTGAAATTTATTTTTCACTAGAAAAACAATAGTTATGCTTGGATGTTTCTTTTTACATTAAAAAAATTGATCTGATTCGTAACATAGCGTAAGTCAACAATCTAGTAGTTACTAAATATGAATGTTTAAATTTTAAAATTATATTTAAATACTTGACATTGTATTTGAAATTTAAATTATATAATTTCAAGTTAATTTATCTTTAAATTTAAATTAAAATTATATATGCTGAATTAGTATTTTGAATTTTTCTTATATATATAACACAATCTAAAACGGCACGTTAAAATACTTTAAAATCAAAATATAAAACGCGAACCGGAAAAAACTTTGGGTGTAATGGGGTAATAATGCTGGGTAAGCATTGGTGCGTTTCTACTTCAGAATCTCAATCTGGCCCTAATATCAGAACTCAAGGTTAATCATGTTGGAAAGTACTTGAACTTAGACTACCTTGTCAGGTTGCGTCAATAAGTTATCATTTTTTATTTGGTTTTTCACGCGGGGGGGCGGCTAGATGCAAGGGAAACCTTGATCCAATTGAATTTCACCAAATCCTTCAGTCCCATATTAAGCCATTTTACTTCTTTCTTTCTTTTTTTTATCGTTTTACCTTCTACGAAGTTCAAAAGGGTGACATTTAGCCCAATTAGAGCCAGCCCAAATACAGCCCTTGTCTCCTCCTCTCTTTTTTTCCCTTTCATTTTCATGATATATTTAATCTGTGTGGGAATTCATTGCTTTTTTTTTTTAGCTTGTATGCATAAACGAGGGTAACTAGGATTATACACAAAAGGGAAATCGATGGGAAAAAAAAATGCATCTGCTTTACATGTAGTCCAAGGAAAGGAAAAGGAGGAAAAGGGATAGAAAGAAAGAAAGAAAAAATTAGACAAAACACAAATCCCCTAGTGAACCAATGGGATGGAAACGAAAAGGAGGGCTTTTAATTCATGCTCTATGGTAACAACATCGAAAAGTAGGCAACCAAGACCAGCTATGGCTAGGCTGTGACAAAGCGGTGGTGGTGGTGGTGGTGGTTGATGGTGGTAGTAGCAGTTTCAATACTAACATGGAAAGGTCTCCAGGCTGAAGCGGTGAGCAAGCAAAGGTCTTTCCACCCAAGCTTGAGGGTGCCCTTATCCTCTGCTAATGTATAACCATCAGAGGGAAACATGCCAAGTAGCAAATTGGCCTGGTTAGCAGCATTTCCAGCAAGAGAGATGCATTTGAACCCAGACTGTTGAAGCTTTTCCCTCCAGTTGTGGAACTTGACATCCCCACTTCTGGAAGGCCCTCCCACAGCCAATACATTGCGTATCTCTCTCGATAGCAACTGCTGTTCCACTACATGCCTCTCCTCGCTCTCTTCCCCGTAGCTTGCTCCCAAGGAGTCGAACAGTGCGGAATAGTAATGTACGGCCTCCACAAACCTTCCCAGGAAGGATCCCGCATGGCTCAGGTCCTGTTCCACCACTGTCACTACTTTTGGTGCCAACCTGCAACAAAATCCACCCGCCCCATCCCATTAGCAACTGCGAGCATGGTGCATTTAGAACCATTATTGCTATATATGTAGTGCGTGCATTGGTTTATTATTAACAAACTAACCTAGCTCATGGATACTGGAACAATGGCTGGCTATTTTATGTAACAAAATATATACATGGATATCATCAAATCATGGACTTCTCAATGCAAATTCAATATATATAATATGGTGATATGTATGTGAATCCAAAATCCAATATTTCCAAAAAAATCATACTCCAAGAAAGGGAATAAGTTTGTAGTTATTATCATTAGCATCTACCCTTTTGATATGAAAAGAAAACTTAATTAGCTGATCAGCCGCTACAATTTACAGTCACTGCTATGAGTCAAAAAGAAATGCTTTTTTTTTTTGTATAAGAAAAGAAAGGAGGAGAGACTTTATTTGTTATGGGATCTTGTGAGTTGTGAATAGTAAAAGATGATGAAGCACATATTTACCTTTGCAGCAGATAAAGCATATTTGTATCGGAACCAGTGACATCGTAGAGCGAGTGTTGCAACCAGTGGACGGCAACAGCCTCACTCTTGCTAACATTAAGCCTCTCTGGGTTCAAATTTCCAACTTTTTCGGCCACTGGAATGAACTCGAAGGGAAGTCCCAGTTTGTTTGCAAAGTCAGACAAACGTTTCCCAGTTGCTTCAAGAGCCTCCGTGGAAGTCCCCAGCCCCGTCAAGCGGACATATGGTGGTCCACCGGGCCTAGATGCTAGGATATGAAATAGGCCAGGCCACTGCAAACCTTGCATGATGTCCAGATCTATGATGTGAACTCTCTCTTCCCTTTCAAAAGCTTCTTGAATCGCTTGGTTTGCTGTGAAATGAGAGAACTTGACAAAAGGGCTAATTCCATTGAACACCTGAAAGGCCGAAGCCATCTTCTGGGTATGGCTTTGAGGCATCGAAGGAAGCGTCGCGTATATCCCCAAGCATGAGCTGACCAGCCTCGCTGACATAGCCTCTGAGAAGTACGCAGCCACACGCTGCGCTGAAGTTCCAAAAGGCGTGGACAGCTCCGAGATCTCAAGTAGCATCTTGTTAGCTTCCTCAAAATTATCAGCTGAGACAGCCTCCGCGCATTGGAGGAGCAAGGTCAGAAGGTGCAAGCCTTCTTCGTTTCTCTTTTGCTGCCGCATCTCCTCTTTCTTATCTCGGCTGGCAGCTACTGATGAAGAGGGAGGAGGTGTGCTACTGGCTACTTGTGTCTCCGCAGATGATGATTTTTCCTGCTGCTGATCTTGTGCTTGTTGTGGAGGATGTCCTTGATTTAATGCTAGAATAGTTGGTGTAACATTGGAAGTTGAAGATGGACTCTCTTGCTGTTGCTGATCATGAACAAGGTGGGCTTGTGGCTGCTGGTGTTGCTGTTGGATGTTTGGTTGGCAAATGAGAGGTGGCGTCGGCCCCCAGTTAGAGTAGTGACTTACAACATGTGAAGAAACTGGAGGAAGAGCGGAATTGGAGACATGATCAAGATCAAGAGAGAGGCCGGAAGGGGCATGCCCTTGAATATAATTCCTCTGAAACGGCAATGGCACTGCTGCTGCCTCCTTATTCCTTCTCCTCTCCACCGGGTAAATATTGGCCGGGATTATCGGGTCTGTCAGGGACCGGAGCCTGTACTCGAGAAGGGAGGCTAGATTGGGGTTGCAAGGGTAGATAATCTCCCTCACATTCTGAATGAGCTGAGGAACGGACACGTTGGTGGAACTGTGGAGCAGGTCCTTTATGATGCCATCAATCCAGGCAGTGGCGGGTGCGGCATCTTCCATAGAAGGAGGCGTAGGGGTAGAAGCAGAGCTGGTAGTGATAAGGCCGGGTGGAGGGACGGCGTTCGAACGGACAATGTTTCTTTCTCTTTCAGGAGGGAACAAGGGCAGACCAGAGAAACCACATACGGCTGGGAGTTGGGATTGGTTGTCATTACAGCTAGTGGCTAAGTTGGTCGATGGCGTAGAGGATAAAAACCCAGAAACGGACACAGAAGCAGACCCGGCTGATGTAATAGCTGTCAAGTTCGTGGAAGAAGGTAACATAGAAGTCATAGTGGAGTAGTTGAGGAGTGGATATAAGATTGGGTTGAGGTTATTAGGGTTAATATTGTTGTTAGAACAACTAGTAAAAGAAGAGGCACCGATACCTCTAGTCATACCAATAACATCATCATTATTATTGTCTGATATTGAAAGTGAATAGACGTTGGTGTTACCACGAGATAACCTCTGATTTAGAGGAGTCATTGTTGATTGCACTTCCATCATCTCCGAAGCCATCCTCTTCCTCACCATCCTTCCAGTTGCTGCTTCTATTACTGGTATTGTCGTTGCTTGGTTGCCGCCGTTGGTAAGCAAGGAGGCACTTGTCAATGAAGCAGTACTGGCGTTGTCGATGTTGCTGCAGCTGCCACCGCTATTATCAATGGTGATGTTATTGATACTAATGTTGTCGTTGCTAAGTCTACCGAGTAAATACGAGGCCGCTGCTGCCATGTTGAAGCAACACTATGCTGGTAGTGTGAGGAAGAGGCTCCAGATTATGAGAAGATGCACCCTGAATAAGCCTCAACTGGCTGTCCTTGATCTTCATGGATATAAATAAAGGAGGAGAAAGAAAGTCGCTGGTATTCGTGTGTAGGTGGGGATTCCAAATCTTGCTATAAGCTAGCGCCTAAAAACACAAACACGACCTCCGAAAACTTTTTGGTGGTATAAATTCCTTCGATCTACTACTAGAATTTAAAATGGTATGTGTGGCGTAGCCTTGCCTTTTGGATGCTTCTGATGAGTCTTCTCGTAACTGAGAAATATTGAAAGGGTAACTTATTTGAGAGTGGTAGGAGGGAGTGCGCGCGCGCGTGTGCGAGGTGGTGCCGCTGCTCCTTCGCTGCTAGTGGCAACGGGGAATGTGGGTGGGCAATTGCGGATGGCATTTAGCAAGGTGTCTTATATATACGACTACTTGTATGCAGAGAGAGAGAGAGAGAGAGAGAGGAGAGGGAATGCTCATAAATTTCTAGCTTAGGCAGCCATGTTGTGTTTCTTATTAATTTCAAGGGATTTAATAATGTTAATTAATCCTGTAATTAATGCAAGAAAGAGCAAGAACATAGAGGGGAGACACAGGGACAAGTAACAAAACAAAGGCAAAAACAGAGCAAGCAAGGGCATGTTGGAGATGATGGGATCTGTTCGTAGTTCGTCGTTGCTTGTTTGACATTTTCACAATCACATCCCACCAACGGCTATTTCAATGATCTTAGAAATCAAGACCGCCACCACCCCCAGACCAATGCATGCCCAATCTCTTCCCTTCCTCTTTTATTACTATTAATATTTTATTTTGTTTTGTTTTGTTTCTGTCAACCAGAGTATCAAACCACGTTTTACCAGTGGCCGCTCTCTTACTATCCCTTCCCCCTTTGGATTTTCCCTAAAGTGTAGTCAATTTTATATACCTATATATTTAGAGTCTATTTGATATTATATTTTGTTTTTTAAAATGTTTTTGATTAGAAATATATTGAAATAATATTTTTTTAAAAAAATTATTTTTAATACTAATACATCAAAATAATGTGATAATAGCAAAAAATAATTTAAAGAAAAAAAAATTAATTTTTTTAAAAAATACTTTTGAAATATAAAAATAAATAATGTCTTAATAAAAGAGCAAGATTCATGGCAAATCTTTTTCTTCTTGGTTTTTTTTTTTTTTTGAAAATCTGACACAATGAATATTTTGTCGATGCAAGATTCTTTATTATTCAAATTTTTTTTGAATATATATATATATATATATATATATATATATAGCAAAGTTGTAAGAAAACTTGTAAAAACTCATTATTTTATTACAACTGTTTAAATGAGAATAAAAAATATTAAAAAGAATAATAAAATAGGTGTTTGGGAATCTGGTAATTGTTATTTTTCAAAGTGTTTTTTTTTAGGAAATGAATCAAAATAATAATTTTTTTATTTTTTTAATATAATTTTTTTATATTACCACATCAAAACGATCGAAAAACAATAATTTTTTTATCTCATAGGCGCCTTAGAGATTAATTTCTTAATAACACTTGCCTAGTTAAATAAGAAATAATAAATTCTAGAAAAAAAAATTATCAATCAAACAAATATTATAATATAAATAATTAATTTTAAAATTATGAAAAATGCTCCCCGCGTCAAAATTCACAAAAATTAGCAAATTATTTGTGAAACTCTCCAAACTCAAAATTAAACGAGCCACTTTTCTTCTCTTTTTTTGCAAATTTATGAGAAAAGCCCACAAAATTAATAATCAGTAGATTAGAGAGTTCTTTACATTTACACAGAGTTCCAAAAAACAACAGTGATCTCTTGATTTTATTGAGCTAATCAATTACATAATTTCCATAAATGTATGATTATTATTGCTATTTCCACAAATTGAATTACATTGTGGACTCAGAAATATTTATTTATTGTGGACCGTGGTAGTTGAGATGCATTAATAACAGTCGTGCTCCTTCTCTTCGGCCTTTACATAATTTCCATAAATGTGTGATCTCTTTTTAATTTTTTTATTTTATTGTAGGTTTTCTATGATAATCATTTAAATTATTTTTAAACCGGGTCCGTTAATTAAATCACTTTATAACAATTCACATACAAATTAATTTTAAACTCAAGTAAAGAAAGAAGCAGAAATGATAAAATAAATTCTAATGTCTATTTAATTATCTTTTTAATTTCTTTATAAGTCAATAAGGTTGTTTTTGGACTGGTTAAGTTGACTGGATCATGTTAGAATAATTTTAATATGATTTAATTTTAAATATAAACTCAATAAAAATCAAATTAAAAAATTTTAAAATTAATTATCAGGTCATATTTAGTATCAGTATCAAATAATTTTTTTATAGTATAAATATTTTAGTCACGTTAAAAATAGGCTGCAAACTAGCAGTGGCTAACTAGTTGGCTGTTTTCTATATATATGGAGTAATATTGCAATAGAAAAACGAGAGAGAAGAAATTAGAGTTGAAAATTTAGTGTTTTTATTCTTTCCTGGTTTAAGCTGGTTGATAGGTATTTGACTTCGAATGTCATTCTCAAATAAATATATGTAAAACCTTCTAACCTTAATTGACTTTTAGATTGTTTGAGTTAGAGTTTCAACTCTCTCTTTTTTAATTTAAATTTTATTTTTTATATTTTTATATCATTTTAACTAGTTAATATAAAAATTAAATTTAAAAAAATAAAAAAAATATATTATTTTAATATGTTTTTAAATAAAAAAACACTTTAGAAATAAATATTCTCCCTCAAGAAACACATGCATCACCGACCACAGACATTTCATTCCAATTTCGAGATCATAGGGCATGTAATTAATATAAATAAAACACTCCTCCCTGGCTAGGCGGCTAGGTGGCATTATTTATACACTTGTAGGGGATGTTTTGTCAATGCAATGCTTATGTGAGAGACCTTTTTCTCCGCCCTCATTGCACCATCATTTCAGCCTTTGGTAATAATAATAATAAAAAAAACAAATAGAAATTAAGCAGTTACACGCCCGAAATCTAAATTAGCAGCGGAATAAGTAAGTTTTCAGAAGGAGGGGGGAGGGGGACAGCCTCAAAGGTCAACAACTCTTTTCGAAAGGGTCAAAAACTAGAACGAATCCTCGTAGACATCCTTTGACCAGGAGGGTGCACGGTCCCTAACATTTCCTAGACCTTTTCCCTTTGCAAAAGCTTCTGCCTTTTTGGTGTTACAGAGAAAACAACTGGTTCCATAATTCTGCATATAATTTTTTTTTTATAATAGTATTTTTTAAGAATTATTTTTAACATCAGTACATCAAAATAATATGAAAACACTAAAAAATATTAATTTAAATAAAAAAATTAATTTTTTTCAAAAACACTTTTGAAATGCAAATATTTATACAAGGAAGGAATTGGGAAAATTTAGTATCAGCCTAAATAATTTTTTTATAGTATAAATATTTTAATCACGTTAAATATTTTAAAAAACTGTAAAATTTTAATAATTTTATACAATGAAGGAGTTGGGAAAATTTTCCTTGCAGGAGCGGGGGCTCCTGCCAACTCCCCTGCCTCCGCCACTGTGTCCATGTTATATTGTTTTCCATTTGGAGAAAAAAGGCAAAATGAAAATCGTGTTCAAATTAAACTTGTTTTCTATGATATTTTTTACATTTAAATAAGTAAATGCTATTGTCACTTTTTTTAACATAAATAGACACCATTTCAAGTGAATGCATAGATAAATATAGATTCATTTTACATGTTTTGTTAAATAAATAAATTCAATAAATCTCAAATGCTTGCTTATGGAACCTAAAAAATGCCACGCGTGTATAAATTAACTGCATGTTAAAATTCAAACTTATATAAAAAGCTCACAAATAAATATAAAACTAACATATTTCAAATATAAACTTAATATGAATATTCTAAACAAGTAAATTAAATACATGACAAGTTAAAATCCAAATTACTATCCCAAACATATAATTAAATATAAAA
>Ga0307515_10005785_pt1 | contig 24966 bp, 2 predicted proteins | sample 17_EM_MG_FD_194513 | JGI IMG/M metagenome (GOLD analysis project Ga0307515, IMG submission 194513) | Populus trichocarpa ectomycorrhiza microbial communities from riparian zone in the Pacific Northwest, United States - 17_EM | ecosystem: Host-associated > Plants > Roots > Unclassified | place... | reverse complement strand
GTTAAAATGGCTAATTACCTATATTTTACTAAAGGGCTTAGTATTACTATTTTAACTAAATATTTAAGCTACTATTTTTTTAGAATTATAAATATAAGGGATTAAATCTTTATAGGTCCTATTTAAGTATTCAATTTATAAACAAGACCTCCTATATAGGAGTTAATTATATATATAAATCGGGTTAATAGCTTGCTATTTAATTAATCGCTTAAAATCGACAAAGGAACACTATATGCAAGCACGGCTTTTCGCGCAGGCTTATAAACACCAGATTCGGAATCTACAATAGTCATTTATAAGTTCTGCTAATTTTGGTCTATATTAATTAACTCGTTGTGGAGAAAATAGGTAAGTTGATTTTGGTGTAGTGACCGAGTTCGGGAGGCGACCGAGTTCCGGGGGTCCGTGCTAGGGGGTTTCCCTCGTTTTTTTGTAGATAATAACCTCCTTAGGTCTCTTATCTCCTACAGCGATGTGCACGACCAGCCCCCTCTGGAAAAATATTATTTCGCTTCGGTACGCGGGCTCGAGGAATCGTAGCGAACGTCCATGCTTGGCTGCAAGAACTTTACTTCTGGCAGACTTCGCAATCGGTCTTTCTCCGCAGTGTCGTGATCTTTGTCAAATATCGTAAGGTTTCCACCCGTACGATATTGTCAAATTTCGTCGGCAATTGCAGAGACAGCGTTGTATTCGCGTTTTGGCGGCAACAATGAAAGGGAGCGTACGTCTTCAATTTAATTCTCCTGGCCAACGAAGGCGATTCTCCCGGCCAACTAAGGCAATTCTCCAGGGCAACCAAAAAGGCCCTTGCGTGCAGGCACATGCGTTCGCTACAATTACTATGTACAGTTGGTGGCGATTTAGCGAGCCCGCGTACCGAAGCGAAATAAATATTTTTCCAGAGGGGGGGTGGAAGCTGGTCGTGCACATCGCCGTAGCTCTAAAGGTAAAAAAAAAACCAAGTAAAAAGCCAAACCAGTTTTTGCTATCCTTTTACGCTTTTTCTCCTTACTAACTCTACTAAAGGATTTTTAGGAGGATTAGGCTAAAAGGTAGTAGAAAAGCTAGTTAAAAAAGACTAAAGCAGCTATTTTCTTTTTCTATTAAAAGTAGAAAAAACCACTAAAAAAAGGACTTATTAGGCTTTTACTTTCTATAGAAAAAAACCCAGGAGAAGTCTATATTCTATAGTTTTGGTATTTCTACCCCTACTTCACTTATAAGCTAGTACCCTTTTTTACTAAGGCTTTTACCGTAGAATAAAGGGGGTAACAAGGAGAATAAATCTACCTCTAGCTCGCTAAGTAGGCGGAGTTAGGTTTAAGGAGTTAGAAAAACTGTAGTTTTTAATATAAAGTTAAGTTTGCATAAGTTTTAAGTTGCGGCGCTACCTTTTAGTAAGGTTATGTGTGGTAAAAGGTTTATAGAAAATTGCTATTAGTTTGGTTAAATACGGGGAAGTCTTAGTAGGGTAAATTTAATTAATTGGATAACTTTAACCGGCGGTTAAAGTTCCTTAATGTCTTCGCGCCGCGTATATATTCTACCTGTCTCTCTATACGCAAAATTATTATTAATTCTTGTCTAATATCTAATGCAATCCTCCTACGAGTCTATATAGATAAACACTGCTAAGTTAGGTATAAAAACCCTCTAAGAGAGGCGCAAGAGGTAATATAGTATATACCGCTATAGGTAGTACGCCCATACCACGTTAACGGGAGGGAAAATACCATTAGGTCGCTGCTCTAAGACTCCTATAAGGGAGTATCCTAATTACCTATCTTGCCCTATCTACCATTCGTACTATACTTTCACTTAAATTAAGAATACCATAAAATTAATATTATCCTGCCCCTACTCCTATTTAAATATCCTATATATATATGCCTGCAGTCCTCCTATTTATAGTATAATTTCCACCCTAAAGGAATAGCGGGACATATATAAATTAGGCATCTTTTCCTAGGGCCTTAGCCTAAGTCCCTTATATATATCCCTAGCTAAAGATATAAAGAAAGACAGAATACCGCGCGTGGTAAGTCTAGGCTATTAGATAGAGTAGGGAATAAAAGGCTTATTATAGACTTCTTAGGGCGTATATAGTTTGTTCAATTGCTATACCGTATGGGTACTATATATTGTAGTATATACTATATAGGAGGAAGGGGGGACGCTAGATATAGATACCGTGATTTGAGTTATAGTTTCGATATATAGATATAGTAGCCGTCTTTAAGCTTTCCGTTAGCGCTTACCCTCCTAGTAAAAATTTCTCTACGCTACTACTACGTTGTAGCGCCGACGCTGCGTAGCTGTATATACGTCTTTGCTTTTGCTCTAGTAGTTTATAGCACGATTTTAATAGAATGCTAATAGTTATCTACCAGGCTCCTAGGCTTTACTGCGCAAAGGTATAAAGGCTGATTTTTACAGAGCCCCATATACAAAATTAGAACGCTCTTTCCCCTCTAATTTTTTTCCTTATTAAGGTTTTTATAGGATTTTATTAAGGCCTAAGTATATAAAGGATTAGGGACAATCCTTTTTAAAAGGGGGGGGGGAGGGGGAGGGGGGAGGGGGGGTATTAATAAGTAAAACCTAAGTAGATAGTTATATAGCTATAAGGTATAGGCGACCTAGAGGTAACCTGGGGGTAACTCTCCTATAAAGTATATGCGCTATATATACCTAAGGAAACCCCTTTCTTACCTTATATATAAACTTCTTCTTTTCCCTTAAGGATTTATCTATTTATATAATATACCCTATTATTCTATTAATTAGACTCCTTATCTATATCCTTACCTTAAAGGCTATTTTTACTTTAGAGATTTTTATTTCTATATATTGTTTAAAATATTAGGAAATTATTAGGAAATTATTTATAGACTAAAATTTAAACAAACTGTGAAGTGAAATTAAGTACTATTAATTACGTTAATTAGCTACTAAATAGCTACTAAATAGCTATAGTTAACGTATTTAACACTAAGCTTAATACTAACTTAAGAGATTTTTTTTCTGCCTCGCTTAATTTTTACTTAAGCTCTAATAAGAACCCTAATAACAAAAAAAAATTATTAGGAAAAGTCTTATTATACGTAGAAAATATAATATATTACTATAATATACTATAATAAACTTAAAAGACTTTAATATTTTTATAAGTATTTAGTAGGTAAAGTAAAATCGCTAATTATATAGGCTATGCGTAGGCTACGTATTAAAAAAAACTTAATATAAGTTAGTTTATTAAGTACGTCAAATAATATATTAATTATACTAAGTTAATTATCTATTAACAGCTAGTAGTTAAGGCTATTTAAAAGGGACGATATTTTATTAATAAAGTAAGCTTAAAGTTTAGAAATACCCCTAGCTACCTAATTAGAGATTTAGGGGATATTTCTATATCTCCTAGCTTTAGCCCTTCTTTTAAAGGGTTGCTCTAAAAGTAACCTAAGGTAACTCTAATAATACCCCTTATATTAAATTGGTTATAACTTAGGAAGTAGTTAAAACCCTACTACCTATATTAGCTAGATTATTTTATTTATTTATTTTTTAAAAAGAGAAATAAAATAAGGACTTTTCTATAGAAGCTTTTCCTATTTTTAAATTTCACAGTTTTTTAGTATATTGCCGGAAACTGGAGAGTTTTGCGTCAAGTCCTAGAATTTTATAAGCCGCGTACTTTCGAAAAGCTTTGCCCTTTGTCTTCTGGCTCGACGTTAAAAAATCGTCCCGTCTAGCTATCTGCAAAGCGCTGGTATACCCACTCGGCGTACATCAGGAGTATGCACATGTAAGCAGAGTTACGCATTAATCTCTATGTCGAAGATCTACCAACATTCTGGATAGCCATGATCTATCCAAGAGCACATTCATTACGCACATTCATTCCGATCCCAAAACGCCAGGCTACTAAACCGATTGAGGTCGCGGATTCCAGTGCTGCCATTGTGCAGCTCGAAGCATACGAACGCCAGACCACTGCCTCCCAAATCATTACGCCCGCTAAAACTTAGCAGAGAGAGAAGCTAAGACGGCGCCGAAATGCCACTTTGATCGAAGACATTAAAAAATACTCGAGCAGATAGGAAATTCATATTGTACAACGCGCATCCGCGCGGAAAAAATTATAATGAAAGGCGAAAGTCGAGTTGAAGCTCACGCACATTATTACAAGCCATTAAATCCAGAGAATGGTTGGCTCAATGCGTCTCCTCCACCTCAGTAAGCCATCTTCGAATTCCCTCCTTCAGAGTTGAGTCTGCCGTCGGCTTGCTAGCATTCTTACTCTTCCTCTCGCGTATTGAATCTGTATCCGTGCCCTTGTGGTCCTGACTCGCACGCTCAGCAGCGACGCTCTTTACAACCTGCTCTAATGCACCGAGCACAAGTTGTTTACATTCACTCCTTGGGATTTCCGGCCAGGGGGCGGCATCGGAGACAGATCTGCGATCTCTCCTACCACGGCGAGAGCTCGAACGAGATGAGGAAGCAGACTGCACCCGAGATGGCTGACCGCTCTGCGCAAGCACGCGTTCAACAGCATCCACCAGAGTGCCGTCCATATCCATGATTGGCTCTTCAATAAATGTTTCCTCTAGGTGTAGCTCCGTCATTGGCAGTGTAGGTGTAAGATTGGATTGTGTGTACGGATTGCCATACTGCGAACGAGCAGGACCGGAGATGCCGGGAGTGACACCTGATTGACTAGGTGTGGGAATGAGCTTAACAAGTCGGTGGAGACGAATGCGTTTGACAGTGAATGTGCGGGTGTCGGCGACTAAAGCCGAACAAACCTCGATCCATTTCTCTATAGGACCTTGTTCAAGAGTGGGGGTTGTTGCGGCAGTGATAGGAGTTGGCTCAGCGCTCATAGCACGTTTGATATCGCGCTCAAGATCGCCGTACGGAGTAACGCCTTGTAGTACGAAATCAGCATGGAACTTTCCCAGCCATCCAGCAACGTTTACGGGTTGTTCAGTTTCCCGGTGAGGAAGAGAAAAGACTGATGATTGATCAAAACTAGACCCTTCAAGACTGGAGACGGAATGATATCCTCCTAGAAGAGGCGATTGCAAAGGAGACCCAAATCCCGGCAAAGGGATATCTACATCAATGACGCCATCATTCTCGTTAACTGATAGCTTTAACGGCGAATCAAGAGGTTTGGGTCGCTCAGGAATTGCTCGGGCGGCAGATGCTGGAACACCACTAGATCCAAGAGGGCGTTGCTCTGGCGGGCTGTCTGCGGTCTTCATGGCTGATAGGTCAAATATTTCAAGATCATCTCCATAGATTTCGGGGTCTACCTCTAGCTCGTGCACCATTTGCTCAAGTGCATTGCGAGAAGGGTGATCTGCAGGCCGCTTGAAACCCATGCCCGTTATCCCCAGTCCATCGTCTGTTGACTGCAATATATCACTTTGATCGGTCGAAGACTCGCGACGACCACCATTGCTCCAGAAACTCATGAAACTTCCCCACCGACTAGCCGATTGTGAGTCAGTGCTTGGGCTGCTAATATGCCCACTAGAGCTTCGCTGCAGGGTATGCATTAAATTGGCTGATGCTAGACTCTCACTGCTACCAGGGCGGTGCTCAGTGGTGGGACCAGACGAATTTGTTCGTGGAACGGTAAAATGCGCAACAGGTACTGCATTTTCTGGGGTGACAGTAGAAGTGGTAGCTGCGCTACTCTTGGATGTTGTCGCGCTGTTAGTTATGGATGGAATGACAAGGCTAGTTCGTATTGACTGGGTTTCCGAAGGATGCCGAGAATGTCGAATGGCTTCCGGGGGATCAGCGACACCAATATCTGGCTTGTCATCGGCCGACTCGAGCGTTGAAAGGCTATTACCTTTCGTGCCAGGAGGCTGCAGCCGCATGTTTGAATAGCTCTGTTTCCCTCTACGATTGATTGTTCGACGCAAGGACTGTTGTCGTGAGATTGGTACATTTGATGGCGGTGACTGAGAATAAGCGCGAAATGATGCTGAAGTGCTTGGCCTTATCGGCGAAGCGCCATCATACATCGTATGAGAAGATGATGGCAAAAAGGCTGCCAGAAGGAATATCAACCTTCGGGCAGCCATCTTGTCGGTTGACACAATAATTGTGCGACTTGAAATCGTCAAATCTTCGCCAATGTTCGACTTTTGCTGCTCGCGGTGGCGCTTCCGATACCATTTCGGACCTAGAATATTAAGCCACTCAGTGTGGTTCCCGAGAAAGGCCGTGAGCAAGTTGAAAAAGAAGAAATTCTGATCTCTTCCACCAGCCCACCTGCCGAGCCACCTTGCTTCTTCCCGCCAAACACCCCATCTACCTTGACCCGTTATTACCCGAGGAACCTTCATTCCACGCACCACCCTTTCTCCGGCTAGATCGGTTGCTTTCTTGATATCTCGGTCGAATGCTAGAGCATTAGATTGAAGTCTCAGAGCTCGGCGAGGCTGGAGTTGAATAGGAGGATCTCGACTGGACGAACGCACTGGCTGAACACGAGGTTGTTGAATGATGGGTGGAGATCCGACCTCTGCGGCTTTAAAGTGGGCAAGAATCCTTTCATGGATAACAGATTGAAGGCTAGTGAGTGTCCTTGTAATAACATCCCAATGCTGGCCGATTACGTCTACACGATCATCAACATCGCTGCTAAGCGAAGTGGATAGCAAGGAATCGACGCCAAAATTAGAGTCAACCAGAGCCCAGCCAGCCCGTCGGTCAGAGTCAAAAGAAGAACCGAGAGAGTCATGACCGTGTGTAGGGGCTGTCGTCTGGCTGCTCATCCTTTGGCCTAGATGGCCGGGGCGAGAAGGAGGTCGTGCAGAAAAGGGTGAAGCCACAGGAAGTTGGATAATAATGGTAATAGCATACATTGGCGTCTTTCGCGGTTTTGCTGGCCGCTGTGCTGTCCGGGCTGGCGCTCCTCCAGCGCCGGTTTGAGGAAAGGGGAATCCATTGCCCTTTCCTAACGAGTTCTGAGGTGTGGGCGTGTGAATATTGACTGAATCTAGTGGCTGATCTTCATCTGGAAGTGTTACGGAGAAAGTACGAGTAATCAGTATAGTTCGTCTTCGTGGCTCCCTTGACGGGATCTCTGACATTTCCGACACAGATCGAGGGAGCTCTGGAGGCGGATTGGAAGGCGTGTACGACTTTGCTAGATGGCTCTTCTTTCGACCTTCTGCTCTACCGAAGGAGCTTGTTCCGTCATGGAGGCTGGGGCTGGTGATACCAGGGTCGGCTGCTCTTGAATCCAGTGGGACGATATGAAGCTTATTGCTTGGACCTCTATAGCTCATCGCAGTGTTTCCAAACATACAATCCAAACATATGTTCACTAGATCCACAGATTCCTTTGTCCTACCCTGAGAATGTTCATCTATATTTGGCATTGAGGATATTGAAGATCCTCGTGTGCGGGCTCGCTGGAAGGCACCAACGGTTGGGGAACGCGGCATGGATGTCTCAGATGTTAGAGAGGATCTGCGCGCATGTGTTCCACCGAAAGCTGGGCCAGCCGTGTTCGATCCTCCAGCTCCTCCAAACAACCTAGCTCGCGGGTTTGTCTGCGTAGGTGATTCAGAGCGCGGAGGGCCCGGTTTCGAGTCGAAGAGGACAGTTCTCGGCATAGGACCAGACTCATCTTGGGCTATTATTATTCTGATATCTCTTGAGTGTTCCAAGTCAATTTCCCCTTGTGTCCCATCATACCCATTTCCGGGAGTGATAGCACCAATCGCCGACCCATTCGAAAGAGGATACGGCTGTCCCTCGAGATGGTACAGAGTGTTAGCATCGGGGAAAAGCAGATTACGCGTATGAGACTCTTCAGTGACTGATTCGATGAGCGTGGGTTGGCGAGTGACTCCTCTGCGAGAGGGATTGATTGAGTGAAGGAGTTGGCCGAGCATGTTCATGAAGCTGCTCAATCCATGCAGGTCTTAACAGTCGCAAATTTGGAGGCGATATGCAAGTGAAACACCAATATTGGGTGAGGCAGGCTGTCGGACGCCCATGGCCGTGAAGTGGAGCACACAGACGAGAGGTGTTCTGCTGAAGCTGGAGTGTAATGTCCCGAGGCCGGCGGCTGACTGGCAATGTTGTCACGAGGCAGGCGAAGTAGGCGAAGTAGGCGAAGACGCAGGCAGCTCGGACAGAAGGAGCCCAGGCGCGATTGTTGGCGGAGAGAAGAAGAATGAGGTCGCGTGGAGAATTTTGGATGTTGTGGGGATGAAAGCGGGTGTGGACAAGCTCGTTGCGCTGGTCTGCTTCCTCGGTGGTTCTCGGGTCTATTTCAAGAGAGGCGGTGAAGCGACGTTTATCGCCGGACCTGGTATGACGGCAATGCACCATCAGGCCAAATATTTGCTTCCGAAGATGCAAAACCCCCTTAGCCTGCGTGTTTGCCGGAAGTCAGCGTGATGTGTGCTCTGGGCTATTTATTAGAAGGTGAGACGATTGTTGTTCTAAGCACCTCTCCTGAGCACTTGTCTAGCTACATACTCTTGATGCTGCAAAGCCCAGGATTCAAGCTGTTCCACGCAGATCTCGTGGGGCTCTCATCCACAGGCCGATCGCGATCACAGCTCGCTGGAACAAGACTGCTTAGGCTGAAGTCTGCCCGTTCCCTGCACGGTCAAGATAGGAAGCCGCCGGCAGGGACGAGGTGCCGGAGTTCTGAGAGAGCTCTCGGTGCAGTGATAGGCTGGAAAATCGCAAAAGGGCATAACAACGGCTGACAACTGGTTATAGATAGGGCTAACCGTTGCACAGGTGCGTACGGAGGACGGAGCAGAAAGAGATTTCCCCTTCCTTTTTGGGACTAGCGGTGTTATCCCCATAAGGTGCCCATAAGGTTGCTGAGGTTTTGGGCCTCTTTGGGGGGCCTTTGGCGGGTCTAGGGGCATAGACTGCCTGAAACCTCGTTACTCAAGCGACAGAGCCCCCATAACTTTAGCGACCTTATGGGGGGTGTCCACTAGTCCCAAAAAGGAAGTGGAAATCTCTTTTTGCTCCGTCCTCCGTACTATGGTATCCGGCATAAGTAATGTACATTGTCAGTGCGCGGTGGGGGCCAAGAGGCTTGAAATATATTTAATTACCAATCAGAATCTAGTAAATCCAGCAATTACTACGGAGGCAGCGGTAGAAGGTTCCTGGCCTCCCTACGCCACCAAAACGCCACCTAAAACGCTATATAAGTAAGCTTGGCATCCTAATTAGAAAGGAGGTTTAGAGGTTTAGAGCCTCTCTAAGACAGGAAAGTATAGATAAATAATATTACAATTAGTACCTAAGTAATTCTACTTTCTACCTCGTCCCTTTAGCTTCTTAATAACTTAGCCTACTACTATAGCTCCTATATCTACTTATACGGCTATTTAGGCCTAATAAACGTTATATTAAGTAGTTCTATTAGTAGGCGACGTTAAGGGTTTCGCTGTAGTTCTAGAGGCTATTCTAGAGACTATTCTAAAGGTACTAAAGGTAGATCTTAGCTAGGTTTCTAAGCTAGTTTCTAAGCATCTTATATAGTAAAAATAGCAGTAAGAGTAGCTCTAGTAGCACTCTTGACTACTACTACCTTCTTTAAAGGAGTACGTTTCTTCTATAGCCTCTTTAGCTTTTGCTATAGCTTATTATTATCCTTCTTATTATAAATGTTCCGGACTTTATATTAGCAGTAGTATGACTACTAAGAAAAGATATAAATGGATTAGTTAAGATAGTATAGGAGGCGCTAGAACCGATCGAGCTATAGGATAAGTGTAAGCTTTTGCAATGTGGGAATTGAACGAGCAACTTGATTGTAAATCTATGAAAATCAAGTGATATAAATACATGAAAGTAGACCCCGAACTCCGAAGCCCATAACTCATTTTAACCATATCCAAGACATACGAGGGTAGTACTAACGCTAGTGAAACAGGGTAATATACAAGGTCCGGTAATTGGCTACAATAAGAAGTAGCTAAGTTATATAGCTAGTTACGTTATAAGTTTAAAACGTAAAAATATAGGAATATAGGAATATAGGAATATAGGAATATAGGATATACTACTAATATACTAATATACTTAGTATATTTCTTAGGCGCAGTATTATATATTTAAAGGACTACAGTTTCTATCTAGATAGTTCTCTTTATATAAATCTTAGAATATTATTACAGTTAATCTATTAGGTAACCTACTTTACTAATTATATTTATATTATTAACTTCTTATTTACCTATATACCTAGCCTGTTAATAAGTCTACCGTAGTATTTCCTATAAGGCTTTATTATATTTTTACTACCTAGTTATAGTATTAATAAAAGTTAAATTATATACTACCTAAAGTATTAGTTATAACGCTATTTACGGTAGTAACTACTTTAGGATTTAAAGGGGATACTAGTGTAAGGGATAATAACTTATAAGTAGTTATAATAAATTAACTTAGAGGTATTATAAAATAAAATAACGCTAATAATTAGGTACTACTCTAGTAGCTTTAAGATATAAAGGGAGAGAAGATTAAAATACTATTAATTAAAAAATTTATAGGAGAAAAGTATAAGCTAAAGGGATTCCTTATATAGATAAAGTTAAAGATTTAATATAAAGGAACTAAACTAGTAGAATTAGCGAATTAAGTGGCGTATATAGGACTATTCTTAATATGTTAGGCATTAAAGTAGTTTAAACTCTATTTTATAGAGATATAGATTAATAGACTAGCAACTACTAACTTAGAGGCGTAGTATATATTTTTAAGCTAGAAAGGATTTACTAGTAGATTAATATAGATATATAGAGATCTAGAATTAATAGTAATAGCTAAAGGGAAGCTATATAACGTAGTTCTAGACACTAATAGCGTAGACTAAGTAGAACTAAGGGGCGTTAATAGCTTAATATAGAAGGGGATTAAAAGCTAAAGTTTAAACTATTATAATATTAATAAAGGACTTAAGTAATATAAGAGAGCTAATTAAATAAGCTATTAAGATAGATAACTAGCTATACTAAAGTAGTAAGTTTAGTAGAATATAGTAGGGACTAAGATATATAAAGAAGACGTAATAAGTATTTAGGCTATAGTATAACGCAGAGCTAATAAACCTAAGCAGTACTAAAGAATTAAGGAAATATAATAAGAAACTATGGAAACCTAAAGGTTAAGGATTAAGTAATTAAAGGACTAAGGAGTAGAGGCTAAACTAGGGATCTTAATAGTAGAAGATATTTAAGCGGACTTTATAGTAAGAAAAGTAGTATAAAGAAGGAGCTTATATAAACTATAAGAAATAAGGTTATTTCGCTAAAGATTATAGAGGCAGTTAGAGTAACTATATAGTAAAGGGAACTAGACTAGTAGACAATATATATATAGAGGGACAATAATATACTACAAGGAACTAAAGAATATTTAATTAAGAGTTTCGCGTTTTATTATAATAACATATACTAAGTTTATAAGGACACTAAATATAGCGTAAGCTATTAGCTATAAAAGCCTAAGTTTAGAGAACTCTAGGGTATAGTAAAGTTAAATAAAGAATAAAATTAATTTTATAAATTGGATTAGGATATAAAAGGTATATTTAGCTAAAAGTTAGCAGAGAAAGTTTTTGCGCGCTAATTTTACTAAAAGGTAATAGTATCTAAGGATTAAGATAATTGGACTATTAGTAGTAATAAAGTAGTAAGTATGGATAGCTAGGATTATATAAGCTTTAAATATATAATAAAGGTAGAGACTAAAACCACTAACGTGTTTTACCAGTCAGTAGGACACCCCGGTTAGTGGGACACCTCAAAAACCACCAAAAATTAGAAAATCTGTACCTTAATATCTTAACAATAGCTTAATAATAAATTCTAGAATTTTATAATTGGCCTTTAATACCTACTTTAAGACTCTTATTAAAGTTTTAGGGTAATAAACCTAGCCGTTAATAGCCGTTATTAAGATATTAAGTTTTAGCCCCCAATTTTAAGCTAAATTCCTATATCTCTAAAAGTACTTAATAAATTACCTTTAAAGTTAAATAAGAGTCTTAAAGTACGTATAAAAAGCCAACTATAAAATTTTAGAATTTATTGTTAAGCTATTGTTAAGAGATTAAGGCACTAATTTTCTGATTTTTAGTGGTTTTTGGGGTGTCCCACTGACTGGGGTGTCCTACTAACTGGTAAAACACGTTATAAAATAGGGCTTAGTAATAGGGATTAAGACTATTAGATATAATATCTACTACTTTCTAAGACGTAAGAGAAGTAGAATAGCAAGCTATTTTAGCACTTAATAAAGGCAAAAGACTAAAGACTTAAGATTCTTAAGAAGAGATAAGAGAAGCTTAAAGACCTATAATGGACAAAAACTAATAGAAAAGAGTAACCGCTTAGTTTAAAGGTAAATGAATAAGTATGGGATATAGATTTCTAGAGACCTAGGAATCTAAGCTAGACTAGTAGGATAGGGATAAAGCTCCATATATAGAGTGTTAGAAAGTAATAGGTAAATAAGAAGTTTAACTTAAAAGTTAAAAGGTTAATACTATAATTAAGAAGTAAGAAGACTTTAAAGACCTATTAGTTAGGCATAGACTAAAAGAAAGCTAGAAGGAGTTTAGAGAAAGAATTTACGTATAGTAAGAACAGAACTAGAACTATAAGCTAAGAATTTTAAGTTAATTAAGGTATAGAGTACCTATTAGAAGAATTATTTATAGGTTTAAAATAGGTATATTAAGGGCAAAGTGGTTACAAGAAATCAAATAAGAAGAGGATTTTAAAATCTTTACTAGGTTTAAAAAACAATATATAAAAGGTTATAATAATATAGTAATAAAAAGATACTTCCTTATAAATAGATTATATATACTTATAGAGCTACATTAAAAGTAGTATAGACAGTAGTATAATAATAAGTAGGAGGATTTCTATGTGTAGCTAAATTAACAAGTTATTATAAACTAAATAATATTAGAATAATATATAAGTTATATTAGAGGAGCATTAATTATAATATTGAGGGACTTAGAAGGACGATTAAAGGACTTAAAAAGAGAGCAATAAATCTTAGTACTTACTAATAATAGGCTAATAGCCAGATTAGTTAAGTAAAGGTTTAAACTTAAGAATAAAAATAAGCTAAAAGTTAACCTAATATTATGGACCTTATATCGGCAGTAGTACGGCTACTAAGAAAAGATATAAATAGGTTAGTTAAGATAATACAGGGGGCACTAGAACTAATTAAGCTATAGGATAAAAGGTAACTAAGTTATATAGCTAGTTATATTATAAGTTTAAAATATAGAAACGTAGAAATATAGAAACTTAGGGTATACTAACATACTAATATACTAGCGTACCTAGTACTTTTTTAGGCGCAGTATTATATATTTAAAGGACCATAGCTCCTACCTAGATAGTTCTCTTCTCTATAGTAAATCTTAGAATATAATTAGAGTTAATCTATTAGGTAACCTACTTTACTACTTATATTTACATTATTAACTTTCCTATTTACTTATATACCTAGCCTATTAATAAGTCTACTTAGTATTTCCTATAAGGCTTTATTATATATTCACTACTATGGTTATAGTAGTAATAAAAGCCGAATAATATGCTACCTAAAGCACTAGTTATAATACTATTAACGGCAGTAACTACTTTAGAATTTGGGAGAAGATACTAGTAGAACGATGCTAATAATTAAGTACGGCTTTAATAACTATAAGAAATAAAAAAAGGAAATAATTAAGATGCTATTAATGAAGAGGTTTATAGGAGAAAAGTATAAGCTTAAAGGATTCCTTATATAAATATGATTTAAGATTTGGTATAAAGGAAGTAAGCTTATAAATATAAGTAATTAAGTGGCGTATATAGGGCTATTCTTAACGGGTTAGGTATTAAAGTAGTTTAAAAGCATAGTATATATTCCTAAATTAGGAAGGATTTATTAATAAACTTATATAAATATTTAGAGATCTAGAATTAATAGTAATAGCTAAAGGGAAGCTATATTAATTTACGCAAAGGGGATTAGTAATAAACTATATAATACAGTTCTAGACGCTAGTAGCGCAGACTAAATAAAACCAAGGGACGTTAATAGCATAGTATAGAAAAGGACTAAAGGTTAGAGTCAAGGCTACTATAATACTAATAGGCGATATAAGCGATATAAGAGGGTTAATTAAATAGGCTATTAAAGTAGATAACCGGCTATACTAGAGTGATAAATCTAGTAGGATATAGTAGGAACTAATATATATAAGAAAGATATAGCAATGGGTATCTTAACTATAGTATAGCGTAAAGCTAATAGACCTAAGTACTATTAAAGAGTTAAGATAATAAAATAAAAAACTATAGAAACCTAGAGGATAAGAATTAATTTATTAAAGGTCTAAGGAGTAGAGGCTAAACTAGGGATTTTAATAGTAGAAGACGTTTAGGCGGACTCTATAATAAGACTAATAGTTTAAAAATAGGGCTTTTATAAACTATTAAAAATAAAAATCAAAGTTACTTTATTAGAGATTATAGAGGTAGTTAAAGTAACTATATAGTAAAGGGAATTAGACTAGTAGACGATATATATATATAGAGGGACGATAATATACTGTAAGGAATAAAGGAATATTTAATTAAGAGTTTCGCGTTTTATTGTAATAATATATACTAAGTTTATAAAGACGCTAAGTATAGTATAAGCTATTAGCTATAACAGCCTAAGTTAAAAGGACTCTAGGGTATAGTAGAGTTAGATAAAGAATAGGATTAACTCTATAAACTAGATTAGGACTAAGATATTATATTTAGTTAGTATTTAGCAAAAAGAGTTCTTATGTACTAGTTTTAATAAAAGGTAATAGAATTTAAAGATTAAGATAATTGGACTATTAGTAGTAATAATAAGGTAATAAAGACAGCTTACTAAAAGTATATAGACCTTAAGAACGTAATAATAGAGGTAGAGGCAGAATCTACTATAGAGGAAGGATTAGTAATGGGAATTAAAACCCTATTAGATATAGTGTCTATTACTTTATAAGACGTAAGAGAAGTAGGATAGTAAGCTACTTTGGCACTTAATAAAGGTAAAAGGCTATAAGTTTAAGATTTTAAAAAAAGGATAGGAGCTGCTTAAAATTCTTAAAATAAAATAAGAGATATTTAAGAACCTATCACGGACGAAAACTAATAGGAAAGAGTACTAGCTTAGTTTAAAGATAAATAAATAAGTATAGGATAGAGATTCCTAAGAGACTAAGATTTTAATAAATAAATATGGACGCCCATAGTAAGTAAATAAAGTATTTAACCTTAGAGTTAAATAGTTAATACTAAAATTATAAAATTTAAGAATTTAGAGAATTTAATGGCTAGATATAAACTAGAGGAAGACTAAATATAATTTAAGAATTAAATTAAAGCGTGGTAAGAATAAAGGGGTTACTTAAAATTATAAATGCTAGGTAAACCCTAGAATAGAGCACCTATATAAAAGAATTACTAATAGGCATAAACTAGGCACGCTAAGAGTAAAACAGCTTAAAGAACTAGAAGAAGAAAAGAATTTAGAAATTTTAACTAGATTTAAAGAACGGTATACTAAAGGTTATAATGTAGTAGTAATAAGATACTGCCTTATAAATAGGTTGTATACGCTTATAGAGTTATACTAAAAGTGGTACAGGCAGCGATATAATAATAAGTAGGAAGGTTTCTATATATAGCTGGATAAAAAAGTTATTTAAGATTAAGTAATTACTAAAAGACGTATATCTTACATTAAAGGAGTATTAATTATAACGTCTAGGAATCTAGAAGAAATATTATAGGACTAGAGAAGTAAAAAATAAATCTTAGTGCTAGTAAATATAAACCTAATATATAGATTAACTAGGTAGAGGTTTAAACTTAAGAATAAAGATAAACTTAGAGTTAACCTAAGATAGGTAGTATATATAAATAACTAATATAAAATATATAGTACGCCAAAAGCAAAAAATAAGAAGTACCCTATAAGGATATATTAGGCGCCAGATAAGTAATAATATAGAAATGTTAAGTATATATACGGCTGGTATAAGGGATCTTTTAGCAGCTGACAATGCCAGCCTTTAGCTAGCCCTTGACACCTCCTTATAAGCTCCTTTAGGCTTATAGCCCTCATGTCCTCCTTATTGGTTTATCTCTCTCTGTACGAGGCTATTGCTATACTCTTTACTATATCGTCCTCTCTTTTATCGACTCTTTATAACTCATGCTCGGCTTACCTACTCCTTACTATACACCTAGGCAATATGCCTTGTAGCTAGCATCTAATGGAAGTTTAGGAGTTAAATAACTTAATATTTTAATTAAGGAGGTTCTTTATAGAAGAATGCCTAGATAGATAATAGTAGTGGAAATGCCTAGAGAATATATATTTATAGTATATTCAAGAAAATAAATAAATTAAGTATTAGCTAAAGGAGGACTAAGTATAAATAAAATCTAGTGGCTAATAGTTAGGAAAAGGTAAGGCCTATAGGACTAAACGAAGCTAATAGTAGAGTCTAAAACCCTTAAAGGAATTTAAAAACAACACCTAAATTTAAAAGTTAATTAGTAAAATTAATAGTTTAAAGTACTAATAGATAGTGGAGCAATAAGAAACTATATCTTACTAGTAATGGTTAAATAGATAGGACTACTCCATAGATAAAAGGAGAACCCTTCTTTATTAGTTCTAATTTTAGAAGATTTTATAGCCTATAAAGGAGGTATTATTAATTTTAAAATAGAACTTATTTAAATAACTATTAAAGGAAGGCTAATTACGATATCTTTTAATATCTTATTATTAGGGCGAGATAAGGCAGTTTTAGGGATGACTTAGTTATAGAAATATAATTTAAGGATTAATTAGGTTATAGGTTAGGTTAATATTATAATTACTTAATAACGCAAAATATAATAATCGACTAAGTTAGTATAGTACTAAGTTAGAGAAATATATAAAGAGATGCTATAAGTATAGTAAAAATCTATAGAGTCTAGAGAGTGAAAAACTAATTAAAATATATAGTATAGAACTATAAAATAGAGTTGGAACTAAAAATGAGTTTAAGGTTCTTTCTAATCTATAAGCTTACTTAAGAGGAGTTAAGAGTATTAAAAGAGTTTATCTAAGAGAACCTATAAAAGGGATATATTAGGCCATTGTAATTATTAGCGAGATATTTAGTATTATTCGTACTAAAGAAAAATGGAAACCTTAGACTATATATTAACTATAGATAGTTAAATAGCATTACTAGAAAGAATAGGTATCCTTTATCCTTAATTAGCGAAATTTAAGATTAGATAGATAATATATAAATCTTTATAAAATAGATCTAAGATAGGTATATTATTAGATTAGGATTAAGGAAGGCAATAAATAAAAGGCAGCCTTTAAATTAAAGGAAGGGCTATATAAGGTATTAGTTACGCAATTTAGGCTTACAAACGCACTAGTAATGTTTTAGAAGCAAATTAATAGCATATTAGAAGAATACCGTAATAAATTCGTTATACTATATCTTATTATTATTATCTACTTAATAATTAAGGAAGAATATGGGGAACACGTTAAATAAGTCTTAAAGAGACTGTAAAAAGAATAGATATTAGTAGTAATTAAGAAACACGAGTTTTTTTACTAAGAAGACCAATTTTATTAAATTTATTATTAAACTAGGATATATTAGTATGGACCTAAAGAAGATAGAAGCTATAGTAAGTTGGTAAAAACTAGAGAATATTATATAGTTAAGATTCTTTTTAGGGGGTTGTAACTACTATAGGAGGTTTATAATACGATAGTTAATAAATATTAAGCTATTTATAAGATTAATAAAAAAGGAGGAACTATAGGTATAAGGAGATAAATAAAAAAGTTGTTTAAGAAACTTAAGGAGTTATTTACCTAAGAACTAATCTTTAAAATAGATGCATTAGACTTTGTACTGGGAGTATATTTACTATAAAAGTATTAAAATATATAGTACCTAGTAGCGTACTATAGTTAGAAGATAATACTACTAGAACTAAACTGTAATATCTATAACAAGAAGTTATTAAGTATAGTTATAGTACTTAAGGAATAGGGAGCATTCTTATAAGGTATAGAGAAACTATTTATAGTTAAAATAGAATTTAAGAACCTAATAGGGTTCCTAATAACAAAAGAACTTAATTATAGATAGGTTAAATAGGTAAAGATACTTATAGAATACTATTTTAAAATTTAGTATATTAAGGGCATAGAAATATAAAGCTAGACGCACTTAGTAGAAAGGCTAAATTATAGAATAATAAGAAACCTTTAGGGGCTATATTATGTAAAGACGAAGATAAATTAATTAAGTATAATTATCCTAAACTAGTAGTAACCTAAAAAGATAAGTTAGAAAGAATCCATAAAATACTAAAAAGCTTTTAGGTATAATAGATTCTAAAAGTATAGCTAAAAGACCTATATACGGATATATATAAAAACTAAAAAGCGAAGTATATTCTAAGAAGTACAGCGGAATATTTTATTAAAGATTTTTATAAGGGAACAACTTAGGAATATAATAGAGCTATATACTTAGTATTAAAACTCTAAGAGGAATATATTATTAATAGGATCTAAAAAGTAGTAAGGAAAGTTATAAAGATGTATCTAAATTTTTAAAGAAATTAATTAATAAGGTATAAGCTATATAGAGGACTATAACCTATTAAGATATTAGAGAGACTATAACAGGTTATATTATAGGACTTTATTATAAAGTTACTAAAGTTAAAAGATCCTATTACTGGATAAGACTATAACGCGATCTTAGTAATAGTAGATAAATTAACTAAATAGGGCTACTTTATAGCATGTATAAAAGAAATCTTAGCGGAAGATATTGCTAGAATCTATATTAAAGAAGTATTTATTAGGTATAGAGCACTAAGTAAAATTATATTAGATAGATATCTAAGATTTATAATAGTATTTTAGGAGGTATTCTTAGCGGAATAAGGGGTTCGCGCAGCAATATAAATAGCGTACTATTTATAGACGGATAGATAGATAGATAGAAAGACTAAATTAGACGCTAAAACAGTATTTAAGATATTATATTAACTATATATAGAATAATTGGGTATTATTGTTACTAATTATATAGTTTATATATAATATATTACTATAAGAAAAAAATCAAGACATTACTATTTAAGGCGAATTATAGATATGAGCTAAGAATAGAGATATTAATAAATCTTTATATAAACCTTATTAAATTAGTAAAAATAGTATAAGAAAGGATAAAAAGATACTATAATGTTAAGAGATCCAAGGGATTAAATCTTAAGGAGGGGGATAAAGTATGGCTATTATACAAATTTTTTAAGAGTTAATAACTAAGTAAGAAATTAGACTGCGTTAAACTAGGACCTTTTAAAATTACGTAGAAGATTTTACTAGTTATACTTAAGTTAAACCTACTAGCTAAAATAAAGATTTACCTTATATAGTATATTGCAATAATAGAACTAATATATAGAAATATTAAGCTACTAGTTTATAAAGCAGATACGTATAAAGAATAAAAAGAAGATAAATAGTAGGTTTTAAAGATTGTTAACTATAAGAATATTAATAATAAAGTACAGTATAAAGTAAAGTAGATAGGCTATAATAAGATTACCTAAAAACTACTAGATAATCTAAGGAACGCTATAGAAAAGGTATATAAATATTAGAAAAGAGTAGGTTAGATAATATTAAGAAAAAGCTAGAAATAAAAGGATTGGTTAAAGGTAATAGATAAGCTAGATTATTTATAGGATCTACTACAGTACCTTGTCAAAAGTGTCCGTGCCAAGGTCACGCCAAAAATGACACTTTTTGCCAAAATGCTATATAAAAGTCACGTAATTAATTCTAGAGCTTAAAAAAAATCCATAGCTACTTATAGATGTATCGTCTAGTAATCGCGATGCTTTTTTAGTATTTAAAATCTATAGTCCTTTGTTAAAAGTCTCTAGATTTTACTAACTTCCTACTAAAACTTACTATATTTAGTATATATTTTCTATTACTAGATATTAAAAATATTTCTTAAAAATCTAATATATTATAGAAATTTGCTTTTATTAAAACTCTCTCTACTTTATTTTTCTTTTAAAAAGTATAAAAAATTATTGTAAGGTTATAAACTTAAAAAAGAGTAAAAAAATGTAATTTCCCATACAAATTTGAAAAAAAAGAGGGTTTAAAGGGTTATAATAAACTTTTACACCTTTAAAATAAAAATTTAAATAAAAAAAGTTATAGTAAAAGTAAATATCTATAAAGCTTGATACTAAGCTTCGATATATCGACATTTATTAGCACTGGCTAAGATAGGAAGTCTAAGATAAAAAGATTAACGTTTAATAAGTCCCTATAGACAAGATGCTTGCTAACGGCCTTACTAAGATCCTACCTTGTTAAAAGTACGAAGCTTAGATAAAGCAATTGAATTTGGTAGATATTTGACATTAGATTAATTAATTCCATTCGTAATATCTATAATATTTACAATATCCGTTACAGTTACCCTATCCGTTTACTACTCTCAAATTGTATTTAAATTTCCTATTTTAGTATAGCTTCTGCCTTCATTTTATATTCTATAGCTTTAACTACACCGTTAAATCTAGGGGGGAATGTAACCGACTACTGATACTATGCTAAGACATAAGATCACCGCTTGGAAGGCTCTAAGATAGCGTTAATACTACCCTATATATTGATTGCGGATCAATATTACTTGTAAATCACTGTTCCCATTTCAGTTACCTATTACCCTATTATGTCTTATTACCTCCACCTTCTTTATATATATATAGAGGCTTTAGAGCTACATTTACAATTAAGTCGTTTATTCAATTCTTTACACTATAAAGCTTATAGTAAATAATAACTAATGGAGTAGTTGCCTAATAGATTAACTCTAATTATATTTTAAGATTTACTATAAAGAAGAGAACTATCTAGGTAGGGGCTATGGTTCTTTAAATACACAATACTGCGCCTAAGAAATGTACTAAGTACGTTGGTACGTTAGTACGTTGGTACGTCCTATATTCCTATATTCCGAACTTATAACGTAACTGACTATATAACTTAGCTACCCCTTATTCTATAGCTTAATCAGTTCTAACGCCTCCCGTACTATCTTAACTAACCCATTTATATCTCTTCTTAGTAGTCGTACTACTGCCGATATAAGGTTTGTAATAGTAGCGTTAAACAAATCTTTGCCCCTAATGCTTGCTTATAGTTTAGCCTTTTCCTAAAAGGGAATAAGCTATTTCTAAAAGTATATTAACCTTTAATAGAAGGCCCTAGGATTAACATTCGTAGATCTATTTAATAATTTGCTGTTCTTATAAAGGATATAATAAACCTAGGTAAGCTTTGTGTTATAGGAGACGGCTAGTAAGATAATATCTAACGGTAGATCTGGGTACTCTGTAGGCGCTAAAGGCCTTATAAATTAACGGCTTAACACTAGAAGAAAGATCTTGTATAATATTTTATATAGTAGTCTCGGCTTCGCAAGAGGGCAAGGATTGATTTGGTATTGTATAATATGCTAAGGCTTTTTTATTTTGGTGTGATTTGCTATAAAATAAAAAATGATAGGAATATTCTTATGTGGTTCGCTACGTAGGGTAGCTCGCTTCTTAGTTAGCTATATTAGTGGCAATTAGGCGAAATTAGATGCCTATACCGAATTTATTTATTATAAAACAAATAAGAAGCCTAAACTTAGGTTTCTGCGGTCTTTACACTCTATAATATTATAGATTCAATTTACCGTCCGACCTGGTCCCCCTAATGGGTCTACATAGACTAATTTCTATGGGAAAAAACCCCATTTTTTAGGTGTATAAAAAACCTCTAGGGGAAATATAAGAGGTAATACTTCTAGATAGCATCTGTACTATATTAATAAGAGGAAAAATACTATTAAGTTACTACTTTAAGACTCTATAGGAGTGTCCAAAATGCCTATTTTACCCCATCTGCCATTTAAACCATTTTTACTACGTCTATGTATTGCCTATATAAAGTTATATGCCTATCCCTAGCTCCTTTTCTAAGTCTCCTGTAAATATCTCCTAATAATAATAACGCTTTTATATTCCGCCTAGGCCTATATACTAAGGTCTCTTATCTATTTCTTTATTAAAGGATTTCTATAACGGGGTGTATATAACTTAGTATTGCTTTTACCCTAGGGCCTAAACCTAGGCCCTTATACCTATTTATAAGGTATAGGAGGACACTCTAGTATTTAGGGGGGACTAGTCCCTATTAACTAGATACCTAGGTTACCGGGTAATATTAAAATAGGGGGCCTCTGCTACGCTTAGGGTGCGGATTATATGCGTATATATGCGGGTGCTATACGGTATTTATAGTATTTGTAAGAAAAAGGGGGTACGCCGGAGGATAATGCTTGTTAATTTAAATAACTAAACGTATACGTTAGAGACGTAGTAGCTGTGTTTAAACTTTTACTGGGGCTCACCCCCTAGCAAAATTTTTTTTCACACCACCACTACTACGTTGCTGCGTAGGCGCTGCGTAGGCGTATATACGTCTCTGCGTTTACTCTGGTAGTCTATTAACACGATTTAAATGGAACATTAATAATAGCTGCTAGGTTCCTGGGCTCCACCACGTAGAGGTATAGAGGCCGATTTTATTAAGCCCTACTCTATAATATATATCTAAAATTAATGCATTTTAGATTAAATTTTGCGTATATATTAGGTAGATTTTTAGTATATATAGAGCTGAATTTAAATGCAAAATGTAGTGGTTTTTAAATACATATTGCACGTAGATTTCACGTATATTAGGCACAAATCTCATATATATAACTGTAAAGAGGCTTAATATTTAGCTTAATTTAACTAATCTATATATTAAATATTCTTTATATAATTTCTAAATTGGCCGCATAGCCTACCTATATGCGACTCTACCACTAAAGGTTTATTAAGCCTTCTATACACACTATAGCTAGACGATTATATTTTTGTAATAAAAACACAAAGCTAGTTACTAGGCTATAAGAGGTAAAATATTAAGGCCCTATAGGGGGTAAGATATATAGGGTATGTAGATAGTCTATATCTGCGCAATAAGTAAAGTTAATTTATATTATATTGTTCTAAGGGTCTTAACGGTTTTAGATTAGTTAAAGAAATTAGTCCTAGTTACGTGCTACCCTATCAAAAAATCCTAACCTCTTTTCTACCCTTTTCTACCCCTTATTACTACTCTTACTTACTACTCTCTACTATATTTACTACTCTAGTTACTACTTTCTACCTACCTACTACCTAAATGCCTTCTAATTGTATATTTTGCGCTACCTATATATAGTATCGCCCTTCTGCTAACTTTATAACGAATTGTTTTAGAACTACGTATAAGACCTATAAATCTTATAAGGTTAATCCTTTTTTTTACTCTCTTTTATATTACTACCTTTTTATCTAACTCTATATATTTATAGAATAAAAGAAAGGGACGGGTACAGTCCCGATAATCCTTAGTAAACCCTCCGCAGGCTAGAAACTAAACTATAACTGCCGCTGCCCCCGCCGCTGCCCCCGCTGCTACCCCCACCGCTACTCCCACCGCTACTTCTCCCTCTACTTCCCGCCTTCTTATACCGCCCGTATTAATCCTACTATAACCTATTATTGTCCGCCCTATTACGGATTAGTTAGATATTGGGCCTATAAGTATAGCTACTATTACTACCGTCTGACCTATTACGGACTAGTTAGATATTAGGCCTATAAATATAGCCTACAATTACTACAAAGCTTTATACTAGATAGATGAACGGATTAGTTTTATATAGGCTAAATAGCCTTACTTTAAGAGCTGCTATAAGTAAGGCGATATTATACTACCTTTATTTAAACCCCCGGCGCGGTATTTATAGACCTTACTATAGTCCTAGGAACGCCTCACCCGTATATTTTAGGACTAGCTCTATTTATATAACGCAGCTTTAGCTTTTACCTCCGTTAACTATACCGTTACTAACTATAGCGCTACTTTAGCCGGTATTAATTATTTCTAGATTTATAGCGAACTATACTACCTTATTAGGCCTATAGAACCTCTCTCTAGAGCTATACCTTAATATACTTAGCTTTACTTTTATAACCCCACCCACGCTATTAATATCCGTCTATAGACTAATCCGCAGCTTAATGCGGAGGTTTTGCGGCGTCTTACTAATATGCTATATAAGATTAGTAATCCTTTTATTACCTTATACCAAACCGCTATAGAATAGCTTTAGGCGTAGGCGTAAGCTATATCTACTTTGTTATAGATTATTCTAAACCTATAAATATAGCTAATCGTTAAGGCGGGTACTAATTAGCGTTGTAAAAATCTACTTACGGCTACTAAGGTTGTTGTTATTATTCCTAATAAGCATAAAAGCGCTAACTTCCACGATATTGTTCTTACTAACTATAGCCGGCCTAGGGAGCCCCCGTAGTACCACCGTATTAACTTAAACTACACCGCCTATATGCCGCTATACTATATACTACTCTTTCCTTATAGCAACCCTAGCTGGCACTGGGGTATATAGCTCTATAGTAATTCCCGTACCTGCTAGTATAACTACCTTCCCTAGTAAGCTTACTTTCGGTTCTATCTTTATATCTATAACAGCTTTAAATTTATACCGTTCGCCTTCTAGCGCCTATTTTAGTAGTATATTATTAACGCCTAGGCCCTATATAACTAGAATAAGCTTAACTAGATTTATTTTTACTAGTTTAACCTCTATATAGACCTATATAACGGTATTATAGATACTATCTCCCG
>Ga0307515_10005784_pt1 | contig 24972 bp, 7 predicted proteins | sample 17_EM_MG_FD_194513 | JGI IMG/M metagenome (GOLD analysis project Ga0307515, IMG submission 194513) | Populus trichocarpa ectomycorrhiza microbial communities from riparian zone in the Pacific Northwest, United States - 17_EM | ecosystem: Host-associated > Plants > Roots > Unclassified | place... | reverse complement strand
ATCCCGTCTGGTGGGCCGTATTAATAGCTTTATTCTAGGCCGGAGCTAGTAGGCTATTATGGCCCGTATAGTGTTACACTCCCTTTTAATATGCTCTCTTGCCGGCTCCTCCTGTGTCCTCTTTGTATAGGCTATAGCTAGCTCCTCTAGGTGCATTTAAAGTAGCGGGAACCCCGTCTCGTGCTCTAGTATTACTATTAGTGTTAATTTATACGCCCCCGCAATAGTGCGAAGGCATAGGTTCTATACTATGTCCAGCTAGCACAGTTTAGCTTTACTTATCTCCTTAGGCTTTATTTACTCTAGCGATAAGTACCAGGTGCTATATCTATATAAGATTGCTAGCCGGACTATAGTGGAGTATATTGTCCTCGCCTTTTAGAAGGAGGCGCCCTATATAGAGGCTGTAAGCCAGATTAGTATGGCTATTTAGGTAACCGTCTTCGCCTTAACGATGTTAATATACGGCCCTTATTTGAGCTTTAAGTCGACCTATACCCCTAGCACGCGTAGGTTGCTAACTAGGCCCTCTATAAAGCCGCGTATATTAACTATAGCCTTTATATTAAACTTCTTATGGCTCCTTGTAAAGTGGATAAGGTAATACTTTTTAGGAGCAAATACTACCCTATACTGGCGTGCCCACGTTATATATACTTTATATGCCCTTTTTAGGGCTCTACAGTTCTCTTTTGTGGTCTTACTATATATTAGTATATTAGAGTTGTTAACGAAACCGAACGCTGTAGTGGTACCCCCTTATAGCTCTAGTAGAAGCGTATAGGCAAAAAAAAGAAATAGGATTGGTGATAGCGCTAAGCCTTAGGGTATACCCATGTTTATCTGCATTATTTGCGCTATATAGCCCCTAATTAAGAGCCTTGTTATTTAGTTTTTAAGGAAGGACTTTATAAACTATACTATCTAGTAAGGCACTGCCTGGGCCTTTATGTTATGGATTATTCTTTTATAGGAGACTTAGTCGAAGGCCCCAGAAATGTTAAGGCTAAGTAGTAAGACTACTAGGTTTAGGTTACTCCTCTACACTATATATACCTGCTAGGTTAGTAGCTCCAGTGCTATTTATATTAAGCGCCCTAGCCTTGCTCCTATCTAGCTAGCTAGCAGCATATCCGCTTCTTCTGCAATTTTAGATAGTTAGCTGGCTACTATTCTCTTAAACAGCTTTTTAATAGTGTTAAGCAGCGCAATTAGCTGGTAGGCCTTTGCCGTAATATAGGACGGCTTCTATGGTTTCCAAAGAACTACTATAATAGAGTTTTTAAACGGCTTTAGGTGATATCTAATTGCTATATAGCTGCTAAAGAGCTTAGCCAGCACTAGGGCTAGCTACTTTTCGCACGTCTTAAGGAATTGGTTAGTAATCTTCTTTAGGCCTAGGGCCTTATTAGGGGTAAGCCCCTTTAGAGCTGTAATAATGTCCTCCTCTTTTACTTCTTTCTTTATAGTTTGCGGCTCTAAGTATATAAACCCTGGTATATTACTAAGGTCCGCCTCTATAGGTAGCGGGAAGAACTACTTTGTAAGGATAGTAGCCTTCTCCTTATTACTATAGTGTAGGATTTCCTCTCCTGGCCTACTAATGGGGGGAAACTATAGTAGGGCCTTCGGCTTCCCATCCGCTATATATACCCATTTTACCATTCTTTATACTCCCTTTTAGTCGTCTATTAGCTTCTTAACGGTCTGCCTCTATAGCCTATTAGCCTCTCGCCTAATTGCCCTTTTCTTCTTATTATATATAACTCTATATTTAATCCAGTTAGGCACTAACTAGGAGGCCTTCTACGTCTAGGAGGCTTACGGCAAGGGCTACGCATTAGGTACTGTCTTTACTATAGTATTCTTAATAGCCTAGTGTATAGCCTTTACTAGTATATCTAGTTTGTCTTTTATGTTACACGGGAGACTATATAGAGGCTATAGCCGGCCCTTTAGCTCGCTCTATACTACCTTCTAATTAGCCTTCTTTTATAGCGGTCTCCTAGGTAGCAAAGGCCCCTCTAGCGCCTCTATATCTACCTCTATAGTAATAAAAAAATAGTTAGACCCTATATGCTAGCGGTCCTGCCTTTAACTCTATAGCAGCCTATTAGTAATCTATAGGGAGGTAAATACCAGATCTAGCGTGCTCCTTAATGTTACGGCACTGGCAGAACTTGGCAGAACTTGGTTAGCAGAACTTGGCAGAACTTCGCGGTCACGTGACTAGAGGACCGCATAAAAAAACCCTACTTCGACCAGCGCTGCTCTTCTTCTCCTTTCCTTTTTCTAGCTTTAGATCCTCGTTTATAAACTACCAATTGTATAGGCTTACGCGTCCCTCTTACTATACTCGTGCCTTAATTAACTAAGTTGCTAACATTATCTAAAGCTTATCTACTCTTCTTCCTAAAAAGGAACTTAAAAAATATCTACGGACTATAAATAAGAACAGAACATAGAAGCAAACCTAAAGACTATTATCAGAACTAGAAGACCAAAAAAGAATAATAAGATCTACAGAACACGCATAGACTAAAACCCCTATAAGAATCCTACTAGAAGTTACCCTAATAACCGTATCACTATGCCAAGAACTACAGCGGCTGGTAAAGTAGCTACAGGACCCTTAAATACCTCTAATAGTAAAACAGCAACTAACTTAAACTCCTAGGTAGAGCTTATAGCAGCTAATACCGAAATCAAATAACTTTGAGAGCTGCTTAAAGCTAGAGAACCCCTTATACCTAGCGAAGAGTTATTAGACACCTAGAGACTTATTACGGTCCTTAAGGCCCTAGCCCAATATATAGCATTAGCATCGTTACGGTCCGCGAAGGTTACGGACCCCCTATTGCTTATAGACGGAACCAACCCTATATTTAATAATTGGAAGCTTTAATTATAGGATAAGCTCAAAGTTAATACGGACCACTTCCCTACCACTCAGGCTAAAATAGCCTACATCTTCGGCCGTACCGGTAGGGACGTATAAACGTACCTACGTCCTCAATATATATAGGACTCGGCAAATCCCTTCCTCTCTAGAGAAGAGATAATTGTGTACCTGTCTTCTATTTATAAGGACCCCTTTAAAGTATAAAACGCCCGACTTAATTATAAAAGCCTAAATATAAAAACAACGGAGACCTTCTTAGCCTTTTAGACCCGCTTTCTATACCTAGCCGGCTAAACTCAAATTCCCTAAAAAGATCTAATGCCAGACCTATTTAACAAGCTTACCCTAGACTTATAGCGAGCTATACTGCTAGTTTTTACTACTATATAGACGCTAAAGGAACTTATAGACTAGTGCTTAGCTATTAATTAAGGCCTTTACCGAATTAAGGCACGCGCCAAACGGTATAAAGCCAAAAACCCTTTAAATTAAACTATAGGCAATATAAGAACAGTCCGCAATACCCCAGCACGATTAGTAACCCCTATAGCACCACCTATATAGCCCACCGCCAATTTAGCAGCTAGCCGTACGGCTAGCCCTACTACGGGTCCGGCAAATACTCAGCCTACATACAGCAACCCCTATATACAGGCCCTTAGTAATTAAGGAGCTTGCTTCTCTTACGGTCAGAAAGGCTACTATATAAAGGATTATCTAATAAATATAAAAGCGGACAAGGTCCTATTAATCTAGGAGGATAGCGTAAAGTTAGAAAAAGAGGAACTTTAGAGGAAGACTCCTCTCTAGGGTTAAAAGGGATTAACATATTAGATATTAATCTAGGTCAGCTAGTTAGTGGAAGAAGCTGCACTATCCCTTATACTTTATTCCGCAATAAATACCAAGTTTTAACCTCTGCTTTAGCTAACTCTAAAGCAAATACCTTTGCCTTAATAGACACCTAGTATACTATAAAGCTAGCTAACTTTCTAAATGCACCTATTAAAGAACTACCTAAACCAATTCCTATCCGCGGGTATAATGGGCGGATAGGACCACCCATCACAACTATCTTGCGGATTTACCTCCGTGTTAACGGACAAAGGTAGTATAATACCCCCTTCCTTATTACGGACCTAGGTAGCTACAATATAATCTTAAGGCAAAAATAGCTAGCCTATTTAGGCTTACAGCTTAACATACGGAGTAGACGGCTTATCTAGCCCAAAACCCTACCCCTAACCCCTTCCTTTATAAAAGAAATCAGTATTATAATAGAAAACCTTATACGGCCCTAGATTAATACTATTTACTAAGCCAATGCTATGCGTAGGGACTAGGCCTTTAAAAAAGATATACAGCTTAATTCATAACGGATTTATATACTACGTCGCCCCCAGACTACCCATATTACGCTACCCGCATTAAAGACCCAGAAAGTTAGTAGTAACCTAAAAAAGCCCCCTATAGAGAGCTTAGGCCCTATATAGCTATAAAGAACAGCAAGGGACGTCAGACGTCACACTAAACTAATAAATCGGAGGAATAACCTACGGAAGATAGAATAGGAGCTAAGAAAGATTATAAACCCTAAACCACAAAATACGGTCCAGAAAACGGCTATAAGGAAACCAGCGGACCTCCCACCAGTTAATGTCTACTATATTAGTGCCGTAGGATTCTACCAGAACTTAGTTTAGCCTAATACCGTCGCCTTTACAACAAGCTTATACAAAATTAATTAAATAATTAAGAAAAAGGGAAGCGAGCTTAGCGGATAAGAAAGTAAGCTTATAGATAAGGAACTAGTAGAATAAAAGCTGCCCTATTAACACTAGAAATTCAAGGATATATTCTCTAAAGTAGCGTCTAATATACTTCTACCTTACCGACCGTATAACTATAAGATTAAGATTAAGCAGGGCAAAGAAAACACAGAGCTAGCGCAATAATAACTCGCTAACTAGCTTATTAAATTATAAGAGATTATATAAGAATTACTTCCTTACTATTGTTATTATAACCTTAGATAATAAGCCTTAATTTCTTAAATAGGGCGTTAATAGCTTTGCCTTTAATCTCGTTAACTATTCTTAACTTAAGAATGCAAACTTTATTAAACTTAGTAAGGTTATACTTCTTAAATTTAAAAACTCCTCTTATAATAAAACTATTAATCTCCTACTTATTAAATACTTAGAAAGAAGCTCTAAGGGTTATAATATAACCTTCCTTTTAGACCTGTTTTATAAGCTTAAAGTTAGCCTTTTCCTTAGCTATTATAAAGGCTATTAATAACTTAACTCTATTCTTAATAGCGGTAATAAATTGCTCTTTAAAATTAATAAGATGTTGGCGATTTTATAATCCCTTTAGTGTTACAAACCTTATATCGGCAGTAGTGCGACTACTAAGGATAGACATAAACGGGTTGATTAAGATAGTACGGGAGGCCCTGGAACTGATTAAGCTATAGGATGAGGGGTAGCCAAGTTATATAACTAGTTACGTTATAAGTTCGGAACGTAGAAATATAGGAACGTAGGAACGTAACGTACTAATATACTAACGTATTAACGTACTGAACCCTTTACTATAGGGAGGAGTTATATATTTAAGGACACACGGTCCCTACTAGATAGTTTCTCTTCTTTATAGTAAATCTTAGAATACAATTGGAGTTAATCTATTAGGCAACCACTCTACTAGTTATATTTACATTATTAACTGTTCTATACCTATATACCTAGCCTATTAATAAGTCTACCGTAGTATTTCCTATAAGGCTTTATTATATATTTACTACTAAGGTTATAGTATTAACAAAGTTAAATAATATGCTACTAAAAGCAGTAGCTATAACGGCGTCCACAGCGGCAACTATATTAGGATTAGGTAATAATACTAGTATAGTAAACACTAACTTGCAGCTAGTTACTATTAGATAGCTATAAAAATGGTTAATTAATTAACAGATAACAATAAAATACTTAAAGAAAGAATTAACGGAATTAGAGCAGCTAAGGTTAAGTTACCCTTAATTAAGCGATTCTTAGGGGAGAAGTTAAAACTTAAAGGATTCCTTACGCAAATGCACTTTAAGGTTATATAAGAAGGAGTAAAGCTAGGAACGCCTATAGATAAAGTTACTTATATAGGATTGTTCTTAACGGGAAGAGTACTTAAGTAATTTAAGCCTTACCTTATGGAGGTATAGGAGTATAGCATAATAACCACTAACTAGAAGGTATAGTATTATATAACAAGCTATTAAAAGATAAGTATAAGGAACTTAATAAGTATAATAATTACTACTCTAAAGTACCGTACGAAATTAAAGTTTCTCTACTTTAGTAGTAGTCTTAAAAATAATAAATAAAGCGCTAGCCGCGGCTTTCACTCTTTATAAAAGAGGTACTTTTAATTTTAGCTATAAGTAATAAACTAGAGAGAGTATTTTTAGGAGGGCGTTGTATAGTATTATAGGAGAGAATGTAGCTTAGATTATAGAACCTTAAGAAGACGAAGTGTATAAAAAGCTAGCACTAAAGTAGAATTTTAAAAGGAATATAGTAGTTATATAGAGAAAGGTATATAAGAGATATACTAAGGGGTAGGGGTATAAGATATATAAATAAAATAATTTTAAGTATAAGGTAACTACTAAAGGCGTATAGGTAGCATAGGTAAATATATACTAACTTTAAACTTAATAGATTATAAGTTTAAATCCTACTAATGTCGTCCTTTATTAAGAATTGGGAAATATAATTATCTAGTATACTTCCCGTCCTACTATATAAGAGATTCTTTAGCAATATTGCTATACTATAAGTAAACTCTCCTCTCTATACGATATACCTATATAACTAACTACTCTTAAGATAAGTAGGAGAAAGTAAAAGCTTTACCGGCGATTAATATAGAGGCTTAGATGGGGGGGGGAGGTATTAGAGAAGCAGGTATAGATAGGGAGGCCCTTATATATAAATACAATTCTAATTTAAAGCCGTAAATCTCTAAATATAATTGTAAGTAACCTATATTACTTATTTAAGGTAGAGAGCTAATTAACGCTAGCCCTATAAGGCCTATCCAGCGATTCCGTGTTATTTAGTAGGCCCTTACCCCTTTACTAAGTGTCGGAGTCTCCTAGGGTTCTATAGTAGGTGCTGTAGAAATTATAAGTGGCGGGATTATAGAGCTTAATGTTGTACAATAAAAATTCTCAGCCTATAGCGGCGGCAGTAAGAGCACTAGAGGGTAAGGATTGGATTATAGAATTAGAGAATAACGAGGAATAGATAAAAGTTACTAAATTTAATCTCCTCTCTTTTTTACTACTTTTATTTCATTTTATAGTATCTTATATATAGTATTTTATATAAGGAGAAGTATAAATAGAGAGGGTAAAAAGGAGATACCTAATTAGTAGGGAAGCTAAAGACGTTAGTAGATTACTTGCTTATTTAGTAGCGGATTAAAAAAGATTGATTAATATAATATAATATGATACGATCTCGCGTATCGTATCGATAACGATCGTTTGGATTTTACCCAACCCTAACTAAAGACTTTTGGTAAAGGGAGAAATATAAGGTCTTAAGGGCGAGGTTCTAAAGCGCATAGTATAGAAAAATACTATAAAACAAGCACTTTTAGATCTTATTATTATACGACGGCTTCTATTCTTATATATAGAATAGAAGAAGTTTTATACTTTTATTAAAGCATTAAATTAAGAAGCACCTTTATTTGTCCCTAAACATTATTTAATAATATTAAACAGGATTTTTAAGTACTTTATTAAGAGTTAGGATATTATATAAAGAGCACTTTAATCTATAAAAACGAATATCTACCTTGCCGTTAATATCTGGACCTATCCTAATTATTCTCTTTCCTTAGAATCTATGCTAGCTTTTTTAATATCTAAGATAAATACCGAAATATCTTAATTGCCCTTTATATGGTATATAGTTAGAGTAGTATAGATTAATATAAGGCACTTTATTCTATCCTTATTAAGTATAGAATTATAGTAAAGATTAGAGCTCTTATTGGCGATAATACTAGATTAAATAACGTTCTTTATTATATAATAGGCTAATAGCTTAGGCTTAAATATATAATTACTTAGAACGCAATATATTAAAGAATTCGCTGCTAGGGGTATATTATTAATCTTATTATCTAGGCCTTCCTATTTAAATTAAAAAAGGATAAAAAGCTTATAGAGTTATATAATAAAGAGAATTAGAATTAGGAAGAAGAAGAGGATTAGGAAGAGCCCGTATAACTAATACCGTAGCTAGCAATAGTAAAAGATAAGAGGAAAAAAAAGGGTAAAGAACTAGAGCTATTGTTAGCCAAAAGAAGCAAGAATATTTAAGATATTATAGGCCCTATAGGAAAGCCCCACAACCTTATTATATATATTCGTAAATTAGCTAACCGTATAATATAGTTTAAAGAGTATATACTTAAGATTATTCCTCTTAATAATTATATAAAATAGAATAGTTAGTATAATATATTAAGTGTAGCTCTAGAGGATAGAGTAAAGGCTAGGCTTTAACTCTATATAAAATATTACTAAGATAGTATCTTAAAAGAGGATATCCTTATAATAAGTAAATAGGTATATCTTCGTACAATTTATAACTTCCTTTAGTCTTTCTCTAAAGCAACTCTATTTCTTTAAGGAGATTATATAACGTTAAAAAGGGTTTTAGAATTAATTAATATTTTTAATAATCTAATATAAGATGTATTAATATGTCGTATAATACTCTTAATATTTCTTTAGCTAATTTTTTCCTACTAGGTAATAGCCACTAAGGCTAAGGATAAGTTTATAGCACTTTAACTTTAACGCGCTAAGGAAAAGCTTATAAAGTATATTAAGAAGCTAGACAATTCTCTATACTATCTAGCGGCATAAATTCTTAACCTAAAGATAAGAATAACTATATTATAATTAAAGAAGAGAAATAGCTCTATACTATATAAAAGCTTTAGGAGAGATTCCGTAATAAGGTACTACTTTTAACTATACCGTATAAGTTTAAAAATACTAGCAAATCTGCTCTCTAATTGGTGGAAAATCTCTCTACCTTCTATAAGGCTTATTAGCTATATATTTTAAAGCATACTCGTCTATAAAGCTAGAATGAGTTTAATAATTATATTAGTAAGAATCTAATTATACTAGATAGTAAAATAACAGCTATTTAATGATGGAGTTAGTAGCGTAAGAGATATAAACGACTCTTATAGCTTATAATTAAAGTTCTCTCTATACCTAGAATAAGCGATAAACCGGAGAGAGTATTTTTAGGCTCTTAATATAGAGTTTTATGGGATTACACAAAAATAAGTATATAAATACTTAAAAGACTGGGCTAATTAAGGAATTCTAGGTATCTCTTTATAGTTTATTGTATAGTGGCTGGTAAAGGGTTTTAAGATAATAATAAATTGAAATTTCCTTTTATAGTTTAGGCTGCTAGACCCTATTCTAATAATATCTTAATACTGTTAGCTAATAGGCTGGCTGTTTAATAGGGCTGTTAAGCCTATTACCCGTAAGTCTAATTAAAGCCTATCTCGACTTTTGGATATAGAGGACGTATAAAAATTAATGAAAATTAAAGGTTTTTAGTAACTGCTAATAGATCTAAGCGGCTATTAACTCTCAGCCCTGTGTGGCTTATTTAGTATTTTAATACCCAAAATATATTACTCTAGAAGTCCTTAGCTCTATAGTTAAGAAATTACTATTAATATAGATAGGGAACCTTACTATAAAAAGATTTAATTTTGTAATAGAGATTATACTAATTTAATATATTCTTTTTAGGCCTATTAAGGCTAGGGAATACTTACTCCTTAAACAATATAAAGAGGTTATTTAATAATATTTATAATATAGCACTCTTAGGTTAGACTAAGTATAAGTTATAGCTTAGGAAGAAGATTTTATTATAATATAATAAGTAAATAGGTAATACTACTATCCTCCCTTATACTTAACGTTAATTAATAGCTTTAATATATATATAGTTTTTTATCTATTTAAGTAATCTAAGACTAGCTGGCTTATTAATAGCTCTATATATAACCCCTACCACTATAGTATTAAGTATAACTTTCTATAATAAACTTGGCCTTTAAACCTTAATAGGGTATAGTAGCTTACTATAGCTATATTACCTATTATTAATAAAATAAAACTAGAACTTCTGGTCTTCCTTATACGCGAAAAATAGTGGCTTATATTAAGGATATAGCTATAGCGGGTTAGCTACCCTCTCTACTAGTATAGGCAAATTATATATGCTTTTAAGTCTATAACGCACTAATAATAATATTAGTAATTTTAAACTCTAAGGAAAAAGAACTTAACCTTTTAGTATATTATATCTCCACTCTCTACCTATATAAAATGTGCTTTTATTAACCAAATATGGCTTATAGTATAGCCTTATGTGGTGGCGTCTATAAGAGGGAACCTATAGCCTAGTTGCACTACGCTACATTATTTTACTCGTCCCCAGCTATTTCCCAAACTATCCTTAATATCAAACAGCTAGACATAGGTGCGCTCGCTTACTATAACTTACTATAACCCTACCTTTACATCCTCTAATACGCTTTTACTGACTTTTTAGTAAAATACGTCTTCTAAAACTTAAAGACAACGGTGGGCTCAGCCTGGCTAAGTTTGTTAGCGATAACATTCCGCCCTACGCTATTCTTTCGCATATTTGGGGAGAAGACTATAAAGAGGTTACTTTTAAAGATCTGATGGATAGCTTGGGCAAGAGCAAAGCTGGCTATACAAAGATCAGGTTCTGCATGACGCAAGCTGCAAAGGACGGTCTCCAATACCCCCGGGTGGGCACTTGCTGCATCGACAAATCGAGCAGCGCAGAGCTTTCAGAGGCGATCAACTCTATGTTCCGCTGGTACCATGATGCGACCAAGTGCTATGTCTATCTATCCGACGTTTCGATCGGTAGCTCCGTCGGAAACGAACTGTCCTTTCAGCAGACACGGGAACCTGCCTTTCAGCACAGCAGATGGTTTACTCGAGGTTGGACGCTCCAAGAGCTTGTTGCTCCCACATGGGTCGAATTCTTCTCTGTGGAGGGCGATCGACTTGGTGACAAGGATTCGATGGTGCAAGAAATTCACGAGGTAACGGGAATCCGCATTCGAGCTCTTCAAGGAAGCCCTTTGTCTCGATTCAGCGTTGATAAGCGAATGTCATAGGCAGCAAGACGCGAGACAAAACGCGAAGAAGACGCGGCATGCTCTCTGCTAGGCATTTTCGACATCGACATCCCGCCCATATATGGGGAGGGACGAAGAAAAGAGTTTATTCGGCTGCGCAAGGGAATCGAGGGGTCCCTGAGAGATGAATGATGAATCGCATGCTCTACCGCCAGTACTCTCCACGGAGCAACCAAAGCGAAAACACGAGCCCTTCTCGACAGTGTCCTTCGCCACGGACCCCGACTTTGCGGAGGTATCTAGCTACGAGAAACATTATGACGATGAGGGCAAAGTACAAAGAAGCCAACACAATGTTGTCTGCCCAATACAAAAGCCGTATGTCAGAAATCTCCCTGTAATCGCGATGAAGCTGAATAGACGTGGCCATATAATGAACGGTTTTGTATTGCCGCCATTTCACGTAAAGCAGAACACATAGACCTATTCCTATGCGGGCCAGATGGACAAGTTTATACATTATGGTGGGCGGACGGCAAAGATTAGTCGCCGAGCCACACCAATGTTAAGGGTGATTTTCCTCCCGGCGCCAAAGTAACAGTAGTGTCAAGAGCTGCGGGAGGGTTGGACCTTTTCGCCTGCGACATCAATGGCCGTATCTCTACCAGCTGGGGACATGTCCCGGAGATGATCATCCCATTCATTCAGTGGACCGTGTGGTCTTCCTGGGAACAGATAGGGGAACGATTCCTTGGAGGGGCCGGAGTGGCTGCAACATCGCGTGACCGAAAGATTCTGGATTTGTTTGCTGTCGAGGGAGACGGGCAAATGTATACATTACAGTGGACAAAAGAAGAGAGGTGGTCTAAGAATCCACTTCCCCGAGAAATCCAGGGCTTTCCGACTGGAGCACAGGTAACTGCGACGGCGAGAACTGAACAACACATGGACCTCTTTGTTTGTGACAGCGACGGTAACGTCAAAACACTGGGATGGAGCAGTCTTGCTGGCTGGACTGACTGGGAGTTAATTGGTCGGCAATTTCTGACTGAAACCGAAATAGCAACAATCGTTCCGAATGAGAACACTCTTGAAATATTCGCCTGCCGGCCGAACGGGCAAATTTACAACCAACTGGACTGCAAGCTCGGGTTCGGGTTGGAAGCACACCCGGAATTGGATATCCGCCGGCGCAAATTTTAGAGCTGAACCCAAAGTCACTGTTACGGAGCTCTCATCTGAGGCACTGCAACTCTCCGTCCACAGTTCTAATGGTTTCGTATACACATGCTGGCGTTCTGGACTACCGGCCGAATGGTCTGCGCGGCGATCAATAGGAAGATAGAAGTTTTCGGGGTCGGTAGATATATCAGCTGTGGCGCGTATGGGTACTAGAGCCGTTGATTTATTTGTGGCTAATGAGGGCCGCAGGCTTACGGTGTGGTGGGTCAGGGGAAGCAAGGAGAATTGGGAGGAATGGCGCACCCTTCAAATACCAACAGTGTTTTAATCGGGTTAAGTTTTTGAAACATACTAACTTCCGAATACAACATCTAGCAATGCAAAAATTTCAGAATGCCGGAGGCCATGGTGGACAGCCTCGCGGGTGCCTTTCCAGTTTGGTAGCTGTTCGATGTTGAGGATGGCTGGAGGATGGCTGGGGACGAGCGAAATGATGCGGGGCAGGTGCAACTAGGTTGCAGGATCCCTCTCACAAAAGGGTGCTTGGAGTGGAGTATCTATCCATGATCCCGCAATACAACTGGGGCCTGGATTGCAGCTGAGTTTAGGAAGAGATTAGTTGAGGGGTGGGCGGATATGGGGACTGGTGATGCACAAGACAAAAGAAACGTCTTGTCTTTAGAATCCCCAGTGTTCGCAATTAAAATCAAGGCTAATGCCTAGCTCATATATGTAATCGCTGCTCAGCTCAAGCCGTCCAAATCTCGCAACCCCTCAAAGCCGCAGGTGGCCGACGCAAAGGCCACTATGTGAGGAGGCTTTTATGGATATATGACAATACGGGTAGTGCTGCAATACGATGGAATGCGAGTTCGGGACTGCTTGCGCGAGTATGGAAAGGAGGTCGAAGGTTGGGACGCGGACCGCGCGCCAACAGCAGAGAATGCCAGGCCGGAATTTCTGCGGGCTCAGACCTGTGTCATCCGGAAAGAATTCCACCGATGTCCTCCAAGCATCGCACGGGCATCCGCAATGCGGCGCACGTGGCACACACCGCATGACTACATTCGACCTATACAGCGACACGAGAGGGCAACACTCAACAACAAACATCTAAAGCGCTCGGTCGGTGCGGCTCGGCTACCCTCCCTACTAGCTCCCGCGAGCTCTTAGTAAGTGTAGTCTTAGCGTCTACTAGCAGACTTAGTTTGCCGTAGGCTTCTTAAATACTATATATTTATAATCCTTCTACTTACCTTCTATTATTTACCGTACGTTATAATACCTAACTAGCTATATAATATGGCCCTAATTAGTATACTACTATTAGCTTTTATTATACCTAATCTAGCTAGTATATTCACTCCTAAATATATAAAGGCCTTCTACTTTAGCTTATATAGCCTATTTTATATAACTTACCTAGTCTAGCGCCCCTTTATATAGTAATAGCTTACCTAAAAGGCCCTACTAAATACCGTCTATATTTTTAATATCCTTCTATAAATATAACGACTCTCTTCTTTTTAGAGAAGTAGTTTACTTTATATTTTAAGAATTTTTATAGTAAATCTTAGAATATAATTAGAGTTAATTTGTTAGGCAACCTACTCTATTAGTTATATTTATATTATTAACTTTCTATTTACCTATATACCTAGCCTATTAATAAGTCCACCGTAGTATTTCCTATAAGGCTTTATGTAACCGACTACCGGACCTTGCATATTGCCCTGTTTCACCTGCGTCAGCACTACCCTCGTATGTCTCGGATACGTTTGAAATGAGTTATGGGCTTCGGAGTTAGGGGTCTACTTTCATGTATTTATACCACTTGATTTCCATAGATTTACAATTAAGTTGCTCGTTCATTCCCACACACTGCAAAGCTTACACTTTATTATAATAGGCAGTATACTACTATCCTAAATATATAAACGGATAACTAATATAAGCAACTAATCGCCTTAATTAAGCACCGTTTATTAACCCTAATTATTATCTAGTAAGTACTACTTATAGGGATAAAGCTGTAACTAATATGTTATAAAAATCCTACCCTAATTGCCTTTAAAAGAAAGAGTTTTAAAAAAAAAGATATCTAAATTAAATTAAAACAATATCCAAATAATACGGTATTCGTTACTGTTTCTTATCGGATTATTTTTAGCTATACTAATATTAACACGTCCTTTAAGGACCTAATTTAGCAATACTCTATGCAATATACCCCTCTATAAAGAAGGACCTTATTAATAGGGACACCTTAGCCTAATTAGGACACGATAGAGTCAATTATATATAAGTTTGAGTTTTATTATAATGATTTAGAGCCTTAATTCGTTGATTAAAACAACAGGGTCATTTCGCCAGGACTCGATTCAATCTAGAGGCTCTGGTTGGTTCGCTTGCGTGTACGCCTTTCTCAACGGCGCATGGGATAGTAGTATGTCTCACTACAGCTAGAACTTTCAATAATACTCTAAAAATACAACTTTATACCTCGGCCTCATCGCTATAGGCATCTGAGAATTGTGATCTCTGAAGTAACCTTCCAAGAATTAAGCTTAAATCCTTGAAATAGCACTTTCCAAGAAATGCTGCGCCCAGCTGAAAGGTTTAACCTATCACCGTCCTCCCTCTCAGCTCAGCCCTGCGGCTGATCATCAACCAGCCCTGGTAAGCGAAAAGAAAGCTCGGCATGACCTTCCCGCATCGAATAAACGGTCAGTGGTCCAGCCAAATATGCAAGCTTGGCTGCTATTAGCTAAAGATTGCACTCCGCCACAGCCACAGTTATTCTCGCGGTCGTAAAGATCAGGCCGCAAAGGCTATGGTCACAGGTGAGCCTTTTTGCATGCTCTACTTGGCAATTAGGCGCACTCTAAGAACATAGCGCTGCGGATATCGTGGAGGGGGAAAAGATATATAAGGTCGAGAGAATGGAGGCAGAATGGTTCTCGTCATCAGCATTCAGATCTCGTCTTCAAGCAGCAAAGACAGCTTTTCAGTCAAACTTTTATTTCAACCCCCGCTCAAAATCTTCTATTAATCGCTACTTTAATTCCATCTCCTCCTCCAAGCCAAAATGAAGTTTACCACTACCCTCGCAACCTTCACCACCCTCCTCGCCACTACCCTGGCCGCCCCCATCGAGCCCTATAACAGCGCCAAATCTATTCACCCGACCACACTCTCGCAGTACAGCGTGTGGACCGGCGCGATTAACTACGCCACCGCATGGGGCCGCATCTTTAAGTCCGGCCACGAGTCCGACATTACCACGCTCGTAACCTTCGACTTCCCGGCCTGGACCGCGGGCCTTAAGTGCGAGCTAGCATTCTCCCTTGACAGCAGCGCCACGGTCACGGGCTCGGGCCAGTTCGACGTCTTCACGAGCTTGGCGCCTGCTACGGGGCCGACGACGACCTGGCCGAGTGGTAATCTAAGGGACCAGTATTTGGGAAGGGCCCAAGCGGTCAATGGCGGGTATGCGACGGCCGTTAATGGGTACGGCTCTAACGGCGTGTTTGATTGCCCGGCGGGTCGCAGGATGGCGGGCGAGTTAGTCGGTGTCAACGATGTAGTCGAGATTAAGTGGAATGGCGCAATCGCGGGACCGTATATCATCGCTAGACTATAGGATTGCTACTGGAGTTCGGATGGGTGGGGTATTGTGTTGGCGTTTGATGTTCGCTAAGGCATTTTTAGTGGGGTGATATGGGCTTTTGACTTCCTTTAGATTGCATCTCGATGTCTTCGAGTATCCGTTCCTTTAGATAATAATAACTCTTTGATTAACGTCTGATACGGATCCTATCTTGGCCCACGCAGACTACTCCGTCACAGGGGGAAAACTTGTAATTTACAGGAAGAAAACCCTGCAGTTGGGGGAGGAAAAACCCTATGAGCCACCTCAGTAGGATGAAAAACCCCGTTTTGCCATGTCCGTCCGTAGCGGCGACCCTGCGGGCCTACAACTACGTCCTGTCCTCCTTGGATGTTCGAACTCCTTGGGAACCACTGCTTCCTTCTCTAGCTTATCCAAGCTGGGGTTCACTACGTCCCAGCTAGGCCTTGCCAATTAATTGCTGTTGTTGTTGTTTCCTATATCTTGGCCATCCCCCGTATGCTATCTCTTGTTTGACCATTGCCATATACGCCATGCCTCCCCCCCCCTAGGGCCTATCGAAGGTGTAAGGGGAATTCATCTGTAACCGACTACCGGTACTATGCCAAAACACCTGCGAATCACCTGCGTATCGACTACGTATCGCCTGTGTATCACTTACGTATCACGCTGTTTTGGTTACGTAGTAGTCTCCCCTTTCATCTTATTACCTGTGCCTTCCTCGTGTATATAGAGAGGCTCTAGAGCTACATCTTACAATCAAGTCGTTCTTGCAATTCTACCCACACACTGCAAAGCTTACATCATCCGTTCTAATCACCTAATACCAAAGGCGAGCGGGATATGTACGTGTGTACTCCGGGTATCTTTTGTGCTTAGGCCCCGGTTGTTAGGCCCTCTCTAAGGGTCACCACTCCGTCAAGAGGAGACAGGGAAAACCGTGGGTTGTAATCCGGGCTGCCAGGCAGTATTACGGCAGTAAAACGGCGAGTGACCCCATGCTCCGCGGGCGATCGCCCTGGGGGTTAGGAGGGGCCGTATATTTGCTCGTTCGTCTGTTTGCGTTCGTTCGTTCGTCAATGTAAGAGGTCATCGATGCTTTCTATTGGGGGTCGGGGGATGCTATCGAATGCTGTGCATCCATGTTGGATCGTACAGGTGCCTTGATAGAACAGTGTGGTAGCTATTATCGTGAAGGGGCACCAACAGTGGTGGTTTTCGAGATCTCACCATCCCATGCGAAAACCTTTCACCACCGCCCACAACGCTCACAACCACCACCACCAGGTCCTATCGCACGCTGTGCGACGTCTCTGCGTTGGCTCTGAGTCTGAACTTCGAAGACCCAGGTTCGTAGCCGTCACCACGTACAGGTGCAGAGTCCGTTTTCGACGGCCCCCGTTCCTTTAGATAAAGCTTAAATCCAAGTGCTTGTTGCCATTATCTTGCTAGTAGCCAGGACTGTGTAATATTTCCCGACATGGAAGCGCCATGGAAGGTTCCCTGCAACGCCACTGTCGTTGTCAAAATATCGGTAAAAATTTGCACCCGAACTGACGTGTAATGTCGTGAGATACCCCATTTCAATATTAAACGCGCCTTATTATCGATATAACTCCCTGCCGTCAGTTAGTAAGTTAAAGCCGACGTCTCCCTGCTATTTGCCTATCTTAACGCGTTTTCTGGTGTTATAGTGCCTCCTATTAACCCTGCTTGTCGCGCGGATATAGTCCGTCTACTTATATTAGGCTGGCGGCTAGATGCTATCGCAGAACAGCTACATATTAGTTAAGCTACTGTATATAACACCAAACGTTACCTTATGCGATATGGCCAGCCTATTAGGCCTTATATATATAGAAGGCTAGCCGGCTAGTGGCATTAACAAGAGCTAATAGAGCGGCTCTCCTTAAACTCCTACTCTATAACAGTTAGAAATATCTAGATAAAATTTAGTACTAGCTTTATTATAAACGTAATCTTAACGTTATTTATACTATAATCCACCATATTTTAAAAAAGGAAGGGTAGTTAAGGAAGGTAATTAGGTATATAGTATAGGGCTATAATTTATAGCTAAGAGAGCTCTATCGTAATAATATAAGACGGTTTTTAGTAGATATTATAGTATTTCTTAATAAAGCTATTTTTAATAAAAAGACTAGCTAGTAGACTAGAGGGTAAGCTCTAGTTAGTAAGAAGGCGTGCTATTAAGGCGATCTTTAAAGGGGTAATACTTAGAGTATCTACGCAGCTATAATAATTAACGGCTAGGTTTGCCATTAAGCCTATAAAGGCTATTTTAGGATTAACGACTTTATTAGGTAGCTATACGGCTATCTATTTCCTGCGATTTATAAGCAATATCTAAATCAGACTATAGTAATTGTAATAAATAACCTAAAGGTTTACGTTAACGTGTAGATTCTAGCTGCTATTAAAAAGGAGGGCTATATTATTCGCTATCTACCGCTATACTTACTAGACTTTAATCTAATTAAGCCTATATAGGCTGTTTTAAAGGCATAGATCCGTTACTAGCACCTATATACTTAAGAACTCTATTATAATTATAGTAAGTTTCTTAAGCGAGCTATCCGTAAAAGTAGGTATAACTTCTTTATATAAAAGTAGTTTTAATATACTATAGGAGGAATATATATAGAATAGGCTAAGCTAGAGCGTTTATAGCGTTAATTAAAGCAATTTAAGCGTGGTATTAAGGTTTAAGGGCTAGAGGAATTAACTGCCGCCTTTAATATTGCTATAGGTACTTAGGAATTTATCTAATATTAAATTACTATTAAAAACACCCCCTTTTATCTAGTTTATATATCCTTTACCTACGCATAAAGCCTCCTGCTAGGTCTATAAGGGCGTTCGCCGCTATAGTGGCCTTTTACTACCTATAATATACTTTAAATTTACAAAGCTAGCTAGCTATATTACTAATAAAGCTATTAGCGGCACCTAACTCTAAAGCCCTACAAAATTTGCGTAAAATTTTGTTTTTTATAGCACGTATATTATCTAGACTCTACTACTATTTTAATATAATATCCCTAAACTGCTTTAGTTTCTCTTATATTATAGTATTATATATCCTCTCTAGCTTCTAGATAAATAGACGCTAAATAATATCTATATCCTCTTTATTAACTAATATAGGACTTAAGTGTATATAATCGTTAACGTTATATATAGGGGTAGGAGGATGTAACCGACTACCGACACTGTGCTGAGACACAAGATCACCGCTTGGAAGGCTCCAAGACAGCGTCAACGCCACCATATATATTAATTGCAGATCAATATTGCTTGCAGATTATTGTTCCCATTTAAGTTACCTATTACCCCATCATGTCTTATTACCTCCACCTTCTTCGTGTATATATAGAGGCTTTAGAGCTACATTTACAATTAAGTCGTTTATTCAATTCTTCGCACTGCAAAGCTTACAGAGGAGGTAGTAGTGGCGGAGGGCTAACAGTAGGAGTAGTAGCTTGGGTTTAAGGTTAAATAGGTAGTTAAGTAGGCGGCGGTATAGGTGGTTAAAGCTACTGCGGTAGTAGATAATAAGGCGCTTAATTCTACGGATACTATATATGGGAAGAGCTAGCGTAGTATTAAAAATACGTAGCCAGCTGCTAATTAAAGCTATATAGAAATATCGCTACCTGCTACTACTATTTCTATATAGCAATTAGGCGGCAACGTTCCTCTTATTCTTTATATTATTCTTTATAGCGCCCCTCCCTTTCTTCCTCTTTATCCTCCAATTAACGTCTATAGGCCTCTATCTGCAATTCTTAAAGCTTAGCTATGCGGTTAGTTACTATATAAAGCTTAGCTGTGGCTAAAGGTTTATAAGATTATTAACCTAAGAAGCTAACTAGACCGTCTACTATAAGAGTGTAGAAAACCTTTATATATTACGGACCTTATATTAGCAGTAGTAGCACTACTAAGAGGAGATATATATAGGTTAGTTAAGATAGTACGGGAGGCACTGGAACCGATTAAGCTATAGGATAAGAGGTAGCCGAGTTACGTAGCTAGTTATATTATAAGTTTAGAATATAGGAATATAGAAACGTAGGAACGTAATATACTAATATATTAACGTTCCAACGTACTTAGTATATTCCTTAAGGCGCAGTATTATATATTTAAAAGACCACAGTTCCTACCTAGATAGTTCTTTTCTTTATAGTAAATCTTAAAATATAATTAGAGTTAATCTATTAGGTAACCACTCTACTAGTTATATTTACGTTATTAACTATTCTATATTTATATACCTAGCCCATTAACAAGTCTACCATAGTATTTCCTATAAGGCTTCGCTATATATTCACTACTATAGTTATAGTAAAAGAAGTCGAATAATATGCTACTAAAAGTATTAGTTATAACGTTGTTAACGGCAGTAACTATATTAGGATTAGGTAATAATACTAGTATAATAAATACTAACTCTTAGCTAGTTACGGTTGGATAACTATAAGTAATAGTTAATTAATTAACAGATAATAACAGAATACTTAAAGAAAGGATTAATAGGATTGGAGTAGTAAAGATTAAGCTACTATCTATTAAGCGATTTTTAGGTAAGAAGTTAAAACTTAAGGGATTTCTTACGTAGATATATTTTAAGGTTATATAAAAAGGAGCGAAGCTAGTAATACCTACAGATTAAATAGCCTACGCAGGATTGTTCCTAATAGAAAGGGCACTTAAATAGTTTAAACCTTACCTTATGGAGGTATAGGAAAGCGGTATAGTAACTACTAACTAAGAAGTATAATATATGTTTACTAGTTAGAACGGGTTTATAGAACGCTTAATATAAATATTTAAAGACCTAAAAGTAACCACTATAGTAAAATAAAAGCTTTAAAACTTAACGTAATAGACCTTAACGATTAAGTATATAATATAATTTTAGATATTAGCTATATAAGTTAAATAGAATAATAAGGCGCTTATAGTATAGTATAAGTAGAGACTTAAAGTAAAAGTCTAAGCTGTAATTATCTTAATGGAAGATACGGATACTCTTAGGGAATTAATTAAGTAATTAAGATTAATAATAGGATCTACTAAAGAGAGTAGACTAAGAAGAGTTAAAATAGAGTTTTATAGTTGTATAAGGCGTAGGGCACGTAATATTAAAGTTAAAACTAAAAACTATAGTATGGCGCGGGGCTAATAGACCTAAGTAGTACTAAAGAAAATAAAAGATGAAATAAGAAACTATAGAAACCTAGGGGATAAGGATTAAATAATTAAGGGTTTAAGAAGTAGAGGCTAAACTAGGGATCTTAGCAGCAGAAGACGTTTAGGTAGACTCTATAGTAAGAAAAATAGTTTAAAAAAGGAGCTTATATAAATTACGGAAAATAAGGTTATTTTATTAGAGACTATAGAAGTAGTTAGAGTTACTATATAGTAAGAGGAATAAGGTTAGTAGACGATATATATGTATAAAGGGATAATAATATACTATAAGGAATAAAAGAATGTTTAATTAAGAGCTTTGCGTTCTATTATAATAATATATACTAAATTTATAAGGACGCTAAATATGGCGTAAGCTATTGGCTATAAGAGCTAAAATTATTAAAGTTTAGAGGAACCAATAAACTATCTTATAGATTGGATATTAAGAACGATAAATTTAACGTAGGCGAAATATTTAGTAATAATAAGGCAATAAAGGTAGCTTATTAGGAGTACGCAAACCTTAAAGATGTTATATTAGAAGTAAGGACTAAGACCGCTATAGAGTAAGGGTTAGTAATAAAAATTATAATACTATTAGATACGGTATCTATCGCTTTATAAAATGGAAGGAGAAATATTTAAGAGAAAGGATTAAGTAAGCAGACAACTGTTAAGCTCGGACCCCTAGAACTCGGTTAGCCCCCGAACTCGGCCACCCAACCAAAATCAAACCACCGACTTGTCAACCTATTTTCTCCACAACGAATTAATCAATATAGACCAAAATAAGTAGAACTTATAAATAACTATTATAGATTCTAAATCTAATGTTTATAACTCTATACGAAAAGCAGTGCTTGCATATAGTGTCCCTTTGGCAATTTTATGCAATAATTAAATGGCGGACTACTGGGGCAATTTGTACACCAATGCAAATAGCAATTAACTCCTATATAGTAGGCCTTCCTTGCCAATTAGGTACTTAAATAGGATTTATAAAAAATTTCCCTATTATATACGTAATTATAAAAAAATAATAGCTTAAGTCTCTGGTTAAGGTAGTAATACTAAGCCCCTTAGTAAAATATAGGTAATTAGCTACTCTAAATAAAATCTTTATATAAAAATTATATATACCTAATTAGTAGAAGGTATATAAATTAATAGGGTATAACTAGAGTAAATTTAAAAGTTGTATAGCCTTTATAAATGGGTGTAAAAAAAGGTTAATATATAGGTAAAAAATACCTAAAATACAGATAAATTTAGAGTTATATTAAGCATATATATAAATTTAATTACAATAAGATATATGTTTTAAAAAAAGTTTTCTATAAAGTTGTTTAATAATTATAAATAGGTATTTATTATAAAGATAATATTTACCCTTTGCTAGATAATTTATTTTAAAGGAAAATACCCCTAATTAATATAAGTATACTAAGGTAAAGTATTTTATTAAATATATATAGCCTAAAAGAATATTTAAATAGTTAAATGTATTATATTTAGGCAATTTAATAAAAAAATTTATACTTAAAACTAATTTTTTTTGTAATAAAGCTTAATTATATTTTTTTAATAGCTATAAAAGCCATTATATAGTTAAGTTTTTAATAAAATATAAAATATACAATATATCGATTCTTTTTTGCTACTTCATTTAATACAATAACCCTTAAATCTATTTTAAATCTCCTCTATTAAGTTAAAATATTTTAAGTAAATTATAAAGTATATATATCTTAGTAATATAGCTCTAATTAAGAAGTACTATTTTACTAAGTATTACTATAAAACCTAAAAAAAAGGCCTTATAATAAAAATAACCAATTTAAGGCAGTATATCTTTAGTATTTATTTATAAAGTCTATATAAAAGCTCTAAATATTTTTAGGTAAAAAATAGGGCTTTAATAAAGGGGCTAAGCTTTAAAAAAGCTAATAGTAATTAATTTAATAATATAATAACCCCAAAGAAGCCTTTTAATAAGTATATACTTAATTAAGAGACTTGGTTACTTTTATAGAAAATAAGTTAATAACTTTAGAGAGTTATTCTAAAGGCTGTATATATAGGCGCTTAAATATATAACTTATAATTATAACTTAAAGACTTTAAAAGTCCAAAATTATATAAATGGATAATGGTAGATCTAAATATAATACTAAAATATATAGATGCAATAAACAAAGCTATAGTAAAGGTAGAGGGGAAAAAGGCTAAAATAAGGGTAAAGGGGCTAAAATCAAAGCTTTAAAATACGCTAGATAGAAAGCCCGAAGCCGATATACTAAATGGCATATAAGGGCAAATAATCAATTAAATTTTGTTGAGTGTAAATAGCTTCCAAAGTGGTGTGGCCGATTTGGTGGGGTAACCGAGTTCGGGAGGTAACCGAGTTCTAGGGGTCCGAGCTTAGTGCTAGCTTACTACTTAATAAAGGTAAAAGGCTATAGGCTTAAGATTCTTAAGAAGAGATAAAATACGCTTAAGGACCTATAATAGACGAAAACCAATAGAATAGAGTAATAGCTTAGTTTAAGAATATATAAATAAGCTTAGGACGATATTTTCTAAAGGTATAAGATTCTTAAAGTAAGATAAGTAAGATTTAAGACTCTTAAAATAAGATAAGAACACTATAAAAGCCTAGTTAGACCAAGGCTGGAACTTAGCTTAAAAAGGAAGCAAGTTTAGGATTAAAATTTTTATAGAACTAAGACTTTAACACACAAATAAGGACTACTAAGGAAATTAATACTAAGATTAAGAAGTAAGGAGACATTAAAGATTTACTTATAAGGCGAGAAGTAAAAGAAAATATAGAGGAATTTAAATAGAGAATCCTTGTATAGTAAGAATAAAAGCTAAACTAAAGATTTAATATACTAGGTTGTATAAGGGACAGAGCACCTATATAAAGAATTACTAATAGGCCTAAGGTAGGCACGCTAAGAGCTAAGTAACTTACTAAACTAGAATAAGAAGAGGATCTAGAGATTCTAACTAGGTTTAAAGAACGGTATATAAAGGGCTGTTACGATATAATAATAAGAAGATACCTCTTTACGGATAAGTTATATATACTCTAGTAGCTATACTAAAAGTAGTATAGGCAACGATATAACGATAAGTAGGAAGACTTCTATATATAGTTAGATAAATAAGTTATTTAAAACTACCTAATTACGGAAAAGGTAATGAATTATATTAAGGGAGCCTTAATTATAATATTTGTCACAGTATATACCAACTATTAAGGTACGAGGTAGAAGGTAACTGTATATTATTAATAAACAATATCGTGTGAGGAGCTATATAGGAGGTAAGGTAGTATATATACGTGTCGCTTAGGGGTTAGGTCCGTGCTTATATATACGCGTATATAAGCTATAATAATACGTTAGGCTAGTGCTGTAATTATAACGGAACCTTATAGCAAGTACTACGATAGGCTCGTTAATGGGCTAGGTGTGTAGGTAACAGATAAGCTAACAACGTAATAATAACTAGTGGAGTAGTTGCTTAATAGATTAACTTTAATTATATTCTAAGAATTACTACAAGGAAGGAACTATCTAAGTAGGGACTAAGGGTCCTTAAATACACAACCGTACTCCTATAAAATCCTTCTTATATATAATATACGTATACTCTATCTACTCTATTACGGATTATATAGATTATATAAATTATATAGATCACATTATATAACTCGTACTACTATTCCTCGTTATATAGTTCTACCGGTTTTATCCTAAACTATACCTATATTAACTAACTAGCT
>Ga0307515_10005783_pt1 | contig 24974 bp, 21 predicted proteins | sample 17_EM_MG_FD_194513 | JGI IMG/M metagenome (GOLD analysis project Ga0307515, IMG submission 194513) | Populus trichocarpa ectomycorrhiza microbial communities from riparian zone in the Pacific Northwest, United States - 17_EM | ecosystem: Host-associated > Plants > Roots > Unclassified | place... | reverse complement strand
CACAACGCCAGAGTGTTTGTTTAAAATAGGAGACCGACAGAGCGAGAAGAAACTGCGAAACTGCGATCGGAGGGCGATATGCAACGCGACGCGTGGTATTGACGCCGGGCACGGAGTAATCTGCCACCGGGGTGTCTCTGACGGCACTGACGGAGCGCGTCCACTCTGACGGAGCCATTCCGCCCGGACGGAAATGTTTTTTGCTGATGTATTAGCCAGGTAGCTTCTGTTGAATTTACATGCTCACTAGTCTTCAAGAATAGATTTTATATACTTTGCAACTTAGAACTTAACAGTAACACAATGATATCCTCATCTATCAGCTATTACAATTTGCATGGCTTTTGGATGATACATCCTTTTTCCTATCTTTATAAGTCTCAAGTGTAGTTGAGTGATACAGCATAGACAAATTCAACAATATAGTGATTAAATAACAAGTCAATGGAAAGGGGTAGCAATTTGCTAACTGAATGATATATATCATTATATCTTGATATCTATATTTTTGCAATAATAACTCTGAATTATTTGAGTGAATTGAAATGATCTACAATAATAAATGATAAGAACATGATATGTCAGAAGCATAAGATTGATTTGAAACTACACAGAAGTTGATACACTATACCGTTTGAGTTGAATAGGACAATTCAGCTGAAGCAGTTTGATAATACATATGGAAATGGACCTTGGATGTCAAGATTAATATAAATACCACTACCAATACCAATACCAACACTAATCTTAAGACTGATACAAGAAACAATACAGACTAATTTTCCACTTGATATTTGAGATAAAGAGAAGTTAATGATAGTTAAACAACAGTGAGTGAATCGCAAGAAACCATCTAGGTAATTTGTCACCACACAACACACATATATCTGCATTCTTATAAAACTAATCACCTACACTGTAAATGAAGAATATAGTAATAACAAACATTGTATTCACTGTGAGCAATACCTTGTTCTGGCCAAGACATGTTGGTATTGCAATTTGTTGTATACAATGGGAATCTGTCAATGGAGTCTATCAAATAAGTTATACTCTATTAGCGGTTAGTTTTGCAAATTATTGTAATTACCTCATCATTACCTTACATGAATGTAGCTTATTTCTAATATGGCATTCTCTACAATATATCGCAATGAACAATGCCATTAGTTGATAATTTGGTAACTGAAGGATCAAGATATTTACTTGTAGCTGCTAGTGAAACCTAATAATAATACACTGTGTCTTCTTGGTGTGAATAAAAGGTGTAACATATTCTGATATCACCTTTACTGTAGTATCCCTCATCTATGACAATCTGATGGATAGTATCAGCTGCTTTAGCAATTAGTTTAGAACTTACTGAACTGGTTTCTTAAATACTTGAAAACTGGATATATCAAAGATTAATTATAAAGTCGATTATCATAATCAAAACTATTGGGCTCTCGCACCATTTTGTCAAACATTGACTAATTGACATGTGGTGTCTGTGATGGTGAATTCATTTGGCATATGACATAATCTCTCTCTACAAATTGATCTTTATTTCTGAATGATTCAAAATATGTTATATAACATTTGACAAAACCAGTATCTAATACAATAGTACTTGATACTATAGTGATATTGTGCAGATTCTATCCACTTATTAGCTAAGAAACTACTATATTCTACTTTCCAATGAGATTGATAACAGACTGGGACATTTTCAGAGTGAGAAGATTGTATTTTGAAAATCGAAACTTTGGAAGTCTATTAGGACCAAATTCTGTAATCTGTTGACAATACAATCTTATTCATTAAATTATTAAAAAAATGGAAATTTATTCAACAAAGGATGTTGTTGTGTAAGTGGTAGGAAAGGTTACATTGAAAAATATCCACAATATCAGATTTACCAAAATAGAGTGCTTTGAATTTTATACTATTATTAGATGATGATTGACAGTAGACAAAAATGTGAGTAAATTGCTAAATCAATTATTGGAAAACAGTTCAATGTAAGCTGTTCTGCTAGACATTCCCATGTTAAAAAATATAACTATTGTAAGAAATAGCATCTATGGCAAGCAGTCCAACAAGAAAATTCACCAATACACTAGTTAAATGACAACTGCTGCAGAAGAAGAAGCAAATGAAATATGCAATATCACTCAGTAATACTGTGTGAGGTAGCTTGTACATCTTTCTTATGATATAACAGAAGTAATATTCGGTAGTAAAAATCATCATCAGCATGTTACCAATCGTCTGCCCAGAGTGGTTGGTAGCATCTACCTAAATAAGCCAACATATATTCAATACAAAATAACTATCCACTCCATTGAGTTTGAAACTTATCTCGAGGATATGTGTATTTGGAACCTTCAGAACACTATCAATTAGTTTGTACCACCTTTCAGATATCCCATGATACTCCTGATTACCATTCCTTTACAGTTATTTGGGTAAATCAGTTCCCATGATTGTTTTACAACAAATATTGTGGATTGGAAATCTTTCTGAAATGTAAAAAATACTGATTGTTCAAGTACCAGAGTCAATTACATATGACACATACTTCTGTACACAGACTGATATTCTGGTCAGGACTATATTGTAGAAATATTGTCATATATTGTACTTTAAAACTGATACTCTATTGACTTGGCTAAAGTTTGTAACCTTGTAATCACTAACAATAAATTCCAATATACATTTGGAGTCTATCTTGGGTGTCTCAAGTATTGTCAGAAAGAGCCATTTTTGTACCCTGTATCAGCACATAATAATTGTTTAAGGCAAACTCATATACATGAAGTCAATGGAAAAATTATATGAGAATTGCTCTCCTAGATCACAGGTAAGTTCAACACCCAAAATCTAGAACAGATATTCAAACAACCACTATCAGAGAACAGGATGCATTATGCCAGTAGATTGGTGATTATGATTCTAACATACTCAGACATAGTATATTGAATAAATTTTAGAATTAGTCTTTGTACTACCATAAGCATCAGCAACAACCCTAGATTGTCTCAGAAACACCCTGGTGTTGCGGACAGCTCTGACGGCTCTGACAGAACCTCGTACCCTCTGATGGAAAATCACACGCCCCCTGTAGCCTAGGCGACAGGTCATGTTGCATACGTACCTCCATTACTTTGCGGCTGGAATGTGGTGACGTATATTCACTATCAGAACGACACCAGTGTGACACTCTTCGCAGGGGTTGCAGTTATGCTGTACCCGTCTACACAGTTCCTGGCAATGATTATGCCTTTTTCCGCCGAGGGCCACATTGAACCTCTCCGCTATTGCCTCCTATCGCATGCCGCACTCCCCCCATTTATGTTTAGCTTTGAGATGTTGTCAGATATTACAATACAGTCTTCGCTTCAGATAGATTGCTTGCTGTTGCATTGGCTTCACCATTATCGTATTTTACCGGTCTGAAATAAACTGTCCACTCGTCAAACTCTCTAGTACTATGCCCTCAGTCTTTCACATTCTGCGTTGAGCCATCATCGGCTTGCGATGGTTTGTCCTCCGTAGCCACAGTAGCATCGTCACCATTCTCGCCCTTATACCCATCAACATCACTGGTTCCCAGGTCAAACCTTCTATGCCCTCAGTCCTCCACATTCTGGGTTGATTCATCATCGGCTTGTGATGCTTCTTCCTCCGCATCCGCTTCCAGTGCGTCGCCATCCTCGCCCTCATACCCGTCGACATCACTGGATCCCAGGTCAAACCTCTAGGGTTCAGTTGCGGCCTGTCATTGCCTGATGGCGGTGGGGATAGGATTGCGCTCGTTGCTTTCGTCACTTTCATCTTCGCAATCCCCGCTGCCCCCTGGCATCCCGAAATGCAGTTCATCATGCGTGCACTTGTTTTACATCTGGTTGTTTGGATCAGTACTTCCGACCGCAGGCTCATCAAGCGCCACTTCGGAGGTCAAATAGTCAAGAAGAATTGCATTGTCCGCATGTGATGGTTCCACACTGATGAACATGGCAGGTGTTTGGTTCTCTGCCTGTTGGATCTGACGCTTGACTGTAGCAGGAGTGTTCTGGACACCCTCAGTTGGTAGCTCTCTGCTAGTGTGTTCGAGGTATTCATCAAGAATGAACTCCTTGTCTGCAATGCCAGGCGAGGTTAGCAACTTGCGATGCGTGGCAGCACAGCGGGATGCATTCTAAGCACAGTCATCCATGTAGTTGAAGTTTTTCAAGCAATCAGGTCTGTCCACTTTCAGCTTTGACTTGGAAGCTTTCGGATGAACACCTTTGATCTTTTGCCACTCCAGGAGAACATGGCGCAACGCGGTGCAGGTGCACATGATAAGTGGCAATCATATATGACTGTCCTTGTGGTCAATCATGGAATTATAGAATCCATCAGCATACTTACCGTGTTTATTCTCCCAATGTTAGAATATGATGTAGATGAACCGTGGAATGCTTCTGCCAGGAAGTACAGTGGATGCTGGCCATTTGTAAGCAGCTTTCGACTCTCTCTGCGTTGGATTTAGACCACGTACACCACCTTCCACATGCCCTGGTACAGGAAAAAGATACGCATTGTCTGCCAGAAGGGAATCAATGAATTCCAAACTCTCTGCATCAGAATCAAAGCGGTGGAGATTATAAAGCTCTGCTATTGTGTCCCCGGCTGATTGAATGAAATGGGATTTAACTATATTCACTTGTGCTCGAACCTGGTACTGGTTTGAGTGTGTACTATTCAACGTGGGTCATTGCTTCAGCATATCTGTTTCAAGATCTCCCTTGTGCGTGCCTCGAATACTAAGGACCAATGTTGGTTTCCTGCATAGCAGTGTTCCAGTACGTCTCTATAATCTGCCAGTGTGGGGCTTGAGCTGATACTTTCGCAACGAGTCACGTTGCATAACTTGCAGTCTCCAAGTCGATTGCACTCATAAACGGCCGTCTATTCCACATATACAGCTCCCGGAGTCTGCCCATTTCAAATACATGACGTGTGAGGTCTGAGTGTCCCAATTGATGGATGCTGCAACTGCCGGAGACCATCGAGTGAGGTGTAGACACTGCCTGCGGTTGCAATTGCCACTGCCTCTGGCTGGGATTCCTTTCAGTAGCTCATGTTCGCAGCGGATTTGTAATGATTCGGCAGGCTTCTGGATTAGGGATGGGGGTAGGCATGTTATCAAGACCGCTGGGATGAGTCGGAGTGCTAGCAATGACGAATGCCGTGCTGGATTGAATGTGACGCTCTGAGTCTGCCTGTGAGGTTCCTCCAGGTGCTGGTGTGCTACAACTGCTTGAACCCAGCATGGCTGTTGGAGTAGATATTGACCGTCGCTGTGTAGCGGACGGGGTGGATGTCACGTGTTAAATGATATCTGCAACCTGAGTATTGTTCAGCAAAGATGAGAGGGTGGAGTTCTGAACTTGGAAGGTAGAGGCTACGGAACTCCCTCCTTGAGAGGAATCCCTCTTGCCAGCCGGTACTGAAATGCGTCTCTCAGAATGGGTACATTGAGAATTCCCCGAAGCCCCAGGCGTCTGTTGATTCTGACGATTAGCAAATCTTCGATCATTTCATATGCCCGGAGTCGTGTCAGGGTGAAGGCTTTGGGCAGTCATAGTCAGATATAGATGTTCGACGTTATGAATGTAAGAATCATTTCCTGTGCATGTATATTCAAGGGAAGTTGTGGTAGACTCCTGATCAAGCTACCGGGGAGGGATTCGACCAAGAAGGGAGGCGCAGTGTAGACCACACTAGACTCTAAACCATGACAATACTTGGGGACGAGATCTCTTGAAAAGCATTCAATTATGTGGTTAACTGCCATCAGATTAAACTCAGCATTGATATTCATTGTAACAGCAATGTCTGAAGGTCTATTTGCACCGCTTGAAAGGTGTTTATGCCTTCTTGGCGCGGTCATCATAGTATTGCACTGGTGTTTGGCACAATACTTCGAACCATCGATTGTGTATATTATCCGCTTCCTGGTGGAAATCCCCCTTTCGCAGAGCAAAAAGCATTGCAAAGCGAACAGTGACATAGTCTTCACCTGATGACATCGGTTGCGTGTGCTTTTTCCACCGCTAGGCGTTTTGGTACCTTTGTTGGATGGTTGCACAGTTGGGACAACCTGAGAACTACTCAGTTTGCTCCAAGATGCACAAGGTCTAACCAGGAACATGGTGTGTGATGCAACACTAATGCCCGGTGTCGTAAACGGTCCTCTCCGCGAGTACTAAATCTTGTCTCTAGGCTTCTCATCCATGAGGTGCCTGGCGGTTGTGCAAGATGAATGCTGGGCAGGTTTGTGTTTGTTAACAAACAAAACAAGTTGAACAAAGGAATCGCAGGAACTTGAGTATATAGATCCGTTCAACCCGGCTACACCTGCATTCGTATTTCCTCCCGTATTCAACACACCGCCCACATCCTGAACTATGTTGACATCACATGACTTGCATGAAGCACCGTCTCTCATTCTAAAACCCACCCAATGACCTATACAACTTTGTACATTCCATCTGGGCTTCCTTCCGCTACATCCAACTGTATCATAATGTTAATGCCTCGGATGTAGATTCATTTTCAACTCGCAGCGATGGCACCAAATGGCAGCTGCAAAGGAAAGTGGAAGGCAATTGCTAGGGCAATAATGCTGGCATCGATTAGAAATCAATGCCTGGCACTGGATTGGGACTGAATGAAGGGATTCATCTCAGAACACATCCACAGACTCATCCGGATATACAATGTTCGTGGCATCAAGGATGTGAGGGCATGTGACCTCTTTTATGATAGAATCTTTCTTGATCCTGTCATGACTCGCCTCTTGTCCGAATTCAAGCTAAGGTCGCCGCACCGCAGGAGCAGGTGTTCATCTTTTCGGGATTGGTGGGCAGCCTTCCGCTCATATATGGGGCAAATGTTTGACAAAACCCGCAACCAAATAGACAATCGGAGTTGGGACCGCTTCAGTGCCTTCCAGGATCACATCGATCACTCCAATCCCCAGACAACCAGCTTGGAGAAGGTTAAATTCACCGGCCAGGGTTCCTCCTGGTATGATAGCAATGATCTCTGGGCAAAGCTTGATCCGCCAAGATGCCTGCAGTACAAGCCAGGCAACTTCCTGGCCATTAGACCACTGAATTGGGATGAGATGATCGACAAGGATGATGATGATGAGAACTGGGTAGATCACAAAGCGCCAACCGGTGGAAAGACCCGGCCTGGCGATTGCAATGACAATGACGACAGGGAGGGTGAGGAGGAGACGGAGGGTGGTGAGACCGGGACCAGGAAAGGGAAGGGAACAAAGTATGGTAAGGAGATAGGGACGGGGAAAAAGAAGGGATAGGGGAAGGGAACGGAGAAAAGGAAGGGCAAGGGGAAGGGAAACAGTGAAGGGGAAAGTATTGTTATACAAACCCCGGTGGGAGATGATATCTCTTGTGCCAATGATTTGCAGTTGTAGAAGGAAATGTATGAGGCAGACTCGGAGATGGAGGCCTATCTACAGAGGGTGTATGTAGAGCCAGAATCATCGCCCGCCTTGTCAATTTCATCAGATGATGATACCAACTCTACCCAGCAGGTGGACGGCAAATATGACTCAGAACATGATTCCGATGTGGATATGTGCATTGAGGGTGATATGGACACACCGTATGGCGTTGATTTAGACGGCGATGTGGCTATGGAAAGGGATGGTGACGATGAGGAGGAAGATGAATGGGAGAAAGATAAGGAGCAGGAAGATGAAGAGGAGGCAAATGATGAGGAGCAGGATGAGGAGGAGAAGGAGGAGGAGGATGAGGATGACGAACAGGATGAGGATGAGGATGATGGTGAAGAACATCGGATGATTGGCCAGGGAGAGCTGGTCAATACCTCGGCTGACGATGTAGATACCGTGGTAGAGGATCAGCCAATCATGCTACCACAGCAAGGTCAGGAGATGCGTGAGCGTACCCCACGTGCACAACCTCCGGCGACGGCCCATCGGCCGTAAACCCCAGAGCGTTGCCCATGACCATGTACTGCGGAGACTCATCCCGACAGTGGGCTGTAGTTTTTGTGGCTTGGGACTCCGCAAAAACCTCGCCCAGTGGTGCCAACTCTTTGAGAAGCCCAGGCAGCCGGAAACACCTCGGATGTGGATGTGGATCAGCGGAAGGAGATGAAGGAAATGAGCCGGTACCAGCTTGGAGTTGTAACCCAGTCTCTGCGAGGTGGAAGCCCCGCTCAGCGTCCCATATTCAACTGCGCAATAGAGTGCACATAGGCTTTGTTTGAATTCTATATGTCTGCTCGATATACATCTCAGCATGATGCAGCATTGAGCTACATTGAGGACACCTTGGGTCAATTTCACACTGTCAAAGATATTTCCTCACTCGGCTGAGCCAGGCACCTGGCGAAGGCCAAAGCCAGTGCGCTGAGAATGTAACGCCTAAAGCAGCGAAAGGTAGACAAGGAAACAAATACTGCAACTTGGACGCCATCCAAGATGCGGTGCAAAATGAACGCCTGGCGGGATTACATCAGCCACGAGATAGATGTTTCCAAGGAGTTTCATGATCACTGCAACACTCAAGAGATCCACTTGATGTCGCATTGGATCGAACAGATTCGTCGATACGGAGCCTTGCAACAGTATTCTTCCAAGCGCCATGAACAAGCACATAATACGAACCTCAAGGAAGTTTGGAACACCTCCAGTCACATTCTCAACTACCTGCTGTGAGTAATCACCTTTCAGCATTGCATTCTCTGCTTCGAAATCAGAGAGCTCAAGCTCCAAGCCCTGGCTCAACATCGGGAGAACAGTGCTGCCGCCGGCCAAATCCTCCCTCCCAGTGCTGTTCTGGCGGCCCCGCTGAGCTCCCACTTATATGTGATACCCGACTTCATGGTACCCTGCACCATTGCACTTGATCTCGAATATGCCATCTAGTTGCAAAGTGTTTCTCTGTTTAGGAACCTCCATGAACTCTCTGAAGACATGATGCTGACCACTTGCACCACACTCTGCATTCATCGTTGTATGTTTGTTCTGAATATGTAGTGACTTTGTTGCCACTGAGCAAGACTGTGGAATGTTGATTCCAATCTTATGATGATTGGAGTTCACAGCTGCTGTGTAGCAGCAAATGATATCCTTCAAATCCTCATCTTTGAGACCCAGTTGTGCAGTCTCTGCCAACTTATCATTGCCAGTGCAGTTCTGATGACTTTGTTCAGCCGGTGGCTTCCATGTATCCACAACTGATGTCTCAAGGCCTGCCAATTCTCGTGACTTCTTCTGTCACTTAGGAGGCACCAGTGGTGAATTTCCATCCAACAACTGCCCCCTTTGACATTTGGAACTTTCATCACTGGTCAGCTCATTTTCTGTTGACTTGTGTTGCTGGATATCATCTCTATAAACATGCGTATTTGAAATCTCTTCATCTGAAGCATGAGGTGCTGTCAATTTCATTCCTTCTGTGAATACCTCATCTCTGAAGCGGTGATGTGGCTTGGGGAGTGGGTTGTTTACCAAGTACGGCTAAGTTGACAAGCTACACCCAATGAATATGCCAGAAGTGGCTCGATAATCCAGCCTCATCTGGTTCTCATTGGCATTGTACATAGATGCAAAGTAATCAATGATACGGAGATGCTTTAACAATTGATTCATCCAATGCAATGCCTGGTATAAGGTTATTCCAGCATCCAAGCACGTGCGATTGCAGTTCTTGGGATGGACCGCCACTCAGATGACAAATGCCCAGTATGTTTTCGACCATCCAGTATTATCCAGCATGCCACTTCCCGGTTCCAGGATTGTGAATTATGTCCGTTTGACACCTCCATTAGATAGAGACATGCATGGCATAGATATTTCCTTTAGTATACCCTCCGGTTTCAGGTATTGTGTGAACTTCTTGGATGTATACCTGCCACCTGCATCTGTATGAAATCCCTTTTTTGTTTTCCCGACTTGTTCACTCAATGAGCCTTCGATTCATTGATTATCTCCAGGGCTTGATATATTCACTTTCAAATGTAATTGAAGCTGTGCCTAATAAGGTAATGGATAAAGCGCTTCATATATCGACCTCCTCTGATGGCCGATTCCAGGGGATTACATATGTCGCAGTGCAAATGCTGTTTAGTCTCTGAGTCACCAGAAGTCATAATCTGAGTGAATGGTTGTCTTGTTCAATTCCACTTAATGTTCATCTTACAATTGCCCTATCTGGACAATCTTGGTGTATCTGTAATTATTGGCATGATATCCAATATCTAGTGACTGACAAGTACCAGGCAATGATTCTATAACATCTGCTTTGCTGTATTGTGCTGAAGTGCATGCCAAGTCTTTGTAAGTGTCCATCTGCAGCAGTCATTGTTGACATTATTGAATTTGGGACGATTCTGGTATTAGATCCATAATGAATCAGCCACTGAATTGAGATACAGGAGTTATTGTTATGGTATCACAATTGTAGTAGTTGAGACTATAGTCATTCAACAGTTACACAGGAATGTCATTGCCCAGTATCTGTAACTGTCAGAAGAGGGTGACTAATCCAAGCAAATCCAGTACCTCTTGAAGCATAATCGTTTCTGTCATTCCATACGCCATTTGGCAAATTGCCCTCACATGTTCATATCCAGATGCAATCAACATGAGCCCATTGTAACCCTTCCCCATGTTCCTATTCACAGGTTATCAGGTGTAAATTTTGAATATTGACGAATGGGTGGAGATGTGGGTAATATATTGGCAATTAGTACACCCATCACTTGATAAAGTAGTGTGGCTAGACATGAGCCAATAGTTCTCGATGGAAGTGGCCACAGTTCAAGCATTCTCAGATACTCATTTCTCAGCAGGATTAGTGGTATTGGAAAGATCTCCGCAGAGCATGTTTATGCACTTATTGGAAATGTGACTTATCTTTTTGAAAAAATTGCATTTCTGCTGATCCTTCTCTTACTATCATTTGCTCCCATATTATTGCCATTATCACTCTTTGGACCTTTGCCATCATCCTGTACAAAGTGCAGAGATTCTGTAATGAATTTTTTTTCTTTGTTGGTGTAGACTTCCTTTTCAATTAGCTTGATGACCATCTCAGTTGGCATGTCATTCATCATGGTATTTTTGTCCATCATGATCTCCAGGAAGACTTTCCACTTTGCTGTCCTTTGGGATCCTGCACAGGAGATTGTTGATATGCTTTGCTCAGGCATCATGGCAATTGACTTTGTACTATCTGTATTGGCAACAGCAGTGTCCGTCCTTGATGGCCCCGCTCAGGGATTTTGCTCCATGACCTTCTGATTGATTTGCAACATGTGGCGATTGATATCACCTCTGTCGTGGTGCTGGATGCTCCAAAGGTCTCCCCTAATCCTGAAAATGTTGTGCTCTAACTTTGTCCCATTAGCTGATGTGGGCTGTTCCCAAAGTGTCTTCACAATGTCAACAACTGTGTATTCCACTATGATCCATGCCTCCATCCCCAGCAGGATTATTGATCTGGTAACACCATGGTGATTCATCTAGCCTTCAAATGTGGTCTGATCAGTGTTGGTCAATTTTGCAGCTGCCTCTGCAGAATTGTCATCGTATTGTGAGATGATTTCATATGTTGCTTTTGGCTTGAAAACTCAGGAAATTGCATTTGCCCATTGTGTATAGCTTGTGCCATGGACTGTGGTGAGAGTGATTGTAGTTCAATTCATCTTGCATGATCCTGATCTTCAAGTGACATTAAAAGTCACTGTAGTACTACAAGCTCTATTGGAGATGTCCTGTAGCCCCCATTGGAAGCAGGTGGGATGACAGGTGATAACTTAGCTTGTGGAGATGTTTCTCCATTACAAGGTTGACTTGTTGATTGTCATTTCCCTGCTGAATGTATGAGCTCATAACAAGTTGAAATGAGGCAGATACTAGAGCAGTAAAGGGTGTACATCCCTATATGAAGGTGTATGTATTGTGTATTGTCACAGGTCATGTTACATTGATATAAGATTAATCAATCACTAATGGCACTAACCACCAAACTGGCATGTTATATCACTGTCCTAGGCAAAGTGATAATTATACTCTCAATCAGCTCAACAAGTAATTTGGTAGATAGTATTAAATAACTGTATATTAGTATATATGTATATATATGTGGCTTTGAGTATGGTCTGCAGTGTAATCCAATTGTATATTACTAATTATACAACTAGGAGGAAATCAAAAATACATGATATACACATATATACTTTCTGTATACTGTATATACTCTTAAAGTATTCATTCCAATACCTAAACATTCTGGTCATTGTGGGGGATAGCTTGTACTGATGTATCATCCATCCAAATGCTAGTACATCTGAATCCGGTATACTTTGTAGAATATGATATCCATGACTAAGACCTAGCCGGTTCGATACATACAAAACTTCCTTTCACAGAAGAGTAAATAGCAATACCAATTAAGAGTGATCTACTTTGGAAGTACTACGATTTGAAATGCCACACCAAAATTTCATTGGTATACTGCCCATCAGGCTAAATCCATGTATTTACAGTTGAAATAACTCTGTCAGAAATAACAGGTAGTATACTTATAGTCTCGGCGATTGTGTATTTACCCTCTGGAATTGACCAACCTGTAAGCCATGCTGCGGTTCCATATCTGAATGTTGATTAGGTTTGTACCTGCTAAAATGGTATGTTATTATATACCCTGTTTGGTTTGGATTTCTATTGGTTGTGATTGGCTAGTTCAAATCATATATAGATTCATCCAAGAGACCACATATAAAGTGATGAGCCGGCCAATATTTACCAATTTGTTCGGCATTATGGCCTATAGATGTCTAAAATTGAATGTGTTTGATCTAATTTTCTTGGTGCAATCTCTGGGATAAATCCAGCAGAGCTGACATTGTCACCCAAACTCTCATCAGCTGGTCAACTTTCAATCTCTTTCTGAATAATCTATTTTATTCCTATTACCAATTACCACATTGTTTTCTTAATTATTATAATGATGCTTATGCACGATTTGAGATACTGCTCTCTTTCCAATTTACTGTTATATTGACATAACTATATGTGAACTAAACTCTTATTCAATTTCAACTGAGCCTGGTCAAAGGCCAGAATATACATTTTTTCATTTGTTAGTCTTCTATATTTCAATACACTGTGTCCCTGTCTGCTGGGTGTGTAACAATGTTAACTACTCAGGAAAATTATGGGAATTCTTTTGAGTAAAAGTGATATTTGTTATACCAGTCTTTATTTTGCCCTTAGAACTGTTATTACATAATGCCATATTACCTAGCAGCTGATATTCTTGAATAGTAGTATCTTCAGACTGATATATCTCAACATATTTGTACTTGCATCAGAACAATGTATTGTAGTCACTGGAAGCCTCCAGGCATGTGTGAGAGGCAGTGGGGTGTACACTTAAAAGTGGATTGTGCAGCCAAGAGTTAGACCCAAGGTGGGCATTCCGGCTGCGCTTCAAAGTAACTTGGAGCGGTGATTCATGCTACAGTAGTTCTATTGCAGTGATTGTAATGAGGTGTGGATTATGTCTAAGCACTGGAGACAACAATGCGGTAATTAGGGAGTGTCGCCGAACCAATGAAGAAAGGCTAAAAAAGTTTGAAAGATGTTTCAATTCATATGGAAATTCTTTGGGAGGACTGCAGCCATTATCTCACACTCTCCAGATGTAAACAAACAATAGATTACCCTCACTGGCAAACATGATGCATGGATGATTGTTCAATATCACTTCTAAATTATGCTTATACTAGCAATCATCATCTTCAATATTATTTTATTTGACTTACTACATTATGGAATCAAAGAAAATGGCAAGTGATTCAAACATCAATGCAGATACACTGAAATAGTATCCCGTCTAAGCAATCAAATTATATCAACCAAACATGGTGTCAAGACTATCCAATACATCATCCATCTCATCACGACCGACAAACGCAGGAACACACAATTTATGAACAGCCCAAAGATGCTGGAGGCATTCCTGGTATTTAGTCATTAATTGAACCTGGCAATTGGATGAAATTGAATTCCAATGTTATTGGGCTCAATTTGTGATTTCAATCAAAGGTACAATGCAATGTTAGCTAGCTGCAAATCGAAATGGCGATTTGCAAGGCAATCTGATATATATATATGAAAAAGGGGAGCTGTTGCCAGATAAAGATGAGTACTGGATGGGGAGTGCTGTGTGGAAAAATGGAGTACACAGAAGGTGTTGGAGGGGTGCAGAAGATAAAAGAAGAGTGCTAATCTAGGCTGAGAAGTACTGACAGGGATTGAGGAGTGCCTATTATCACAGAGGAATGCCCATACTACTGGGAGTGTGCTGAATGGTGGGGTATGGAGCACAGAATGACATACAGCAGCACGAATCCAGGAAGAGAAGCACTGCTGGGGATTGAGGTGTGCATATTCCCACCGCAGAGCACCAAAAATAGGCCGTACAGTTCATGGAATGACATTTAGGAATAACAAACCCGACTGACAAATGCTGGTTGTGATTGAGGAGCGCCCATTCAAGCTGAGGACTGTGGAAAGGGGGGGGGGTATGGAACATAGAATGAAGCAGAGGAGCATCTATCAATATAGAGAGTATTGAAGAGTGTCTATCCCAGAGGAAGAGTGCCAACGGAGGAGAAATCGAGTGCCGATTCACACTGAAAAGTGTCAATCTCAGATGAGGGGAGCGGATGGGGATTGAAGCGCACTGCTTCTACCAGAGTTCTGCTGCAGGGTGGGGCATCAAGCAGCACACTAATGTGTGATTGATGAGTGCTGTGGCTTCCGGAGTTAAATATATTACAGAGTATAAGCCAAATGTACCTCAATATTCATATTGCAAAACTGTAACCGTGGTCTTCAATCCACTAGTATATTCAAACAGTGCTCAATAAATAGCTGCGGCTGGCAGCACTGAAACCTGTGGAGTGAGAGGTTGAAAGTCCGGGGATATAGTAGGCTAGCTCCCCAAGCTATTGGCAGTGAAGAACAATTGATGGTAACTTAAATCCAGAACTTTCATTGAGGTGAATAATGATTTCTGATTATCTGCAACTTTTGAGAGATAGGGAGCATCAAACAGAAGCTCCTTAACACGGATTCCAAGGCCAGTATCACAGCCCAAATGCGACTGGTATCCATGGGTAACGGTTCAATGGGCCTCATCTGGCAACCATCCTGGAATATTACTAATCTTCAGTACCAACTAGGAACATTTTGTGGTGTAGTCAATATTGTAAGTCTGGGAGAGCAACATTAAACAGAATTCAAGACTTACAGCTGCTTTAGTTTGCAGATTGATTGTGAATGAAGGTGCACTGGGCAAGTCACACACAGATGATGTACCTACAGAAGCACCTACTGATGCCTACTGATAATTGGGAGATTTGATGAATAGTTTCCAAGCTACATCAATCATCAAGTACCTATCATCAGATACTATTGGACATTGAATCTTGCTGAATATGATTGCCTGCATGAATCTTGTCATTGACTCAGAAGTAGCCATCTGGAATGGTGGATCGTTCGAATCTCCACTTGCCTTGAGACGTGTAACATCCTGCTCACAACTAGCCATAGATAGCAGGAGTACCTAGACGGGAAGTGTATGGTCAGAGTCAGAAAATACGTTGTAGCAAGTTGACTTTGGACGTGTGACCAATGATGTTGCCCGTGCCCCAGTTGGATCATTGCAAGATGGCAGTAGTGGGTGTTCAATGACAGCATTGGCACTACGACATTTCATTGGTAGTCAAACTGTGGTATTTCATATTGTGTTCGCCTGGCATGTCGCATCGAGAAGTTGAGCCCCCTGAAGGTATTTACAATAGTCGTCTTTGATGTCAGATGAATTGGTGGACACTTCATCGTTTTCACTATTCTCTTCACTGATCTCCAGATCAGTATGATCATACTGTTTCATTACAAAGATCAAGGACCTTACTCATTGGCAATAGGATGCACAAAGGGAGATTGTCTGAAGAATTACATTCAATAGATAAACAACATTCACTATTCTCTTGAATGTGAGTACTCTCTCAAGGTGTACTTATTGATTCTTCTGTGAATAGTAATTCCTCACCTTGCTGGACATAGGTTGCACTTGCTGAAATACAGATAGAAAGTTATGAAATGTAGCAGAGAGTGTATAAGCAGTGAATATAACATTAAGTGCAACAAAATAACGAGCAAATTGGGCAAAGGAGTTACACAAGATGAATGAGTATGCAATTCGAGGTGCTCCTTTGATGAGTTCAGGAGCGACAACTGCAATGGTTCATATCAATATCAAGGATGCCAGTCCAGTATTGCAATTTAAGATCTTGTCAGGTTTGCTGGAATAGATCAATTCCCAATGCCAAATGTTTGCACTCCTATCAACATGACTATGTATGGATGCACAAATTGGAGGTTGGTTTAAGCAAATGCACATGGAATACAATCAGGCAAACCTGAACCAGATGCACCAGAAGGATGCTCACAACATTTACATGGTTTGTAATATTAACTAACCATTGGTGCTGGGCAAATTGAGCACTGAACACCTGAATGAGAACATTCGCCCCTGCATATGACTCCTCCAAACGTAGTAATTGTGCATTAATATTCACGCATTTCAGGAGACCACATGATGTAGAATTGTTGCTGTATTGAGAATCTGCAGTACTTAATAGATTTGGGATCTTGTAAGTGACAGTGGAATTACAATGGATAATACTTAGGTTGTTATTGGGAGAAGAGAAATAAAAATCACCATATGTGGTATATCCACAAGACGAATATATATACTGTCATGATACTTTATTGTATCAGAGTGCTATGACTCTGTTAGCAGTCTATAAAGCTATATTGTAAGCATAACCTCCCTTGTATGTGTTCATCTGGGCTGTGTCTGTAGAATAACCTTAACATATATATTGCAGTAAATAGAGGAGGAAGAGAATTTGGTATACAAAGGAGAGTTGCAACCATGGAGAAAGAATGGTAAGGTACAATAGATGATTCAGAGGTAATTTTATTGATTCAAGCACTCATCATTGCCAAGATTGATAACAAATGGAGCATAAATACTTACTCACATTCAGATCTTGCCCCAAGTATTGAGTAAATCACGCATCGTTAGATCACACATTTATTTTGAGTCTCACTGCAACAATGTTGACTTAAAATCAATGTTGAGGTTGAAAGGTATATACAGCAACATGAATGAAGGGTGAGACATCATCTTGCAGCGGGTAGACAAATCATTGCATGGAAATGCTGGGGACTTGAGGTGCACAGTGGTCAAAATAGTTATACTGGATACAACAGGTAGAATTGCAGGCTCACCAAACTCTGACAGTTAATTTCAATCTTCGAAGCTGCCTTTCCTTAACTGCAGCTTTCATGAATCTCTCACTTTGAACTCTGTCTTGATGGAAATCAGTTCACATAATCCATTTTAAAATACTGGTTTTGGTAGCCCAAACATTCTTTAGTCAGAATCCAGCTAAACCTGTACTACAAGTCTTCAGAACTAGGCCTCTGTCATTCAGTGCAGAACATAGGGTGAGGGGGAGTTTCTGACCACCTGCAGAGTTGCTGAGCATTTATAATTTGGTGTGCGGTGCCTACAATCCTTCCAAGAACAGTTGACATGATCATCAAAGTTCAAGGCATTTTTGTCACTGCATTTGCATACCAACAAGTAAAAATTCCTATATCAACAAAGACTGAATAGGATCAGATGCCTGCACCTCAATGTGAAGAGTCTCGAAAGATGAAACTCTGTGGGCACTGCTTCCGGTGAGTCAAAGGTGAAGGAAACAGAATGAGAATGAAGGTAGCAATATTGAAAACTACATGCGAGTACTGTGTATATAAGCTTCAGTGGCTGATTGGTCACTCTGAGACATACTTGGGCAGGAATGATATATCTATAAAGAATTGCAGCTTTTCACAGTTAGCTTCATACAACTCCAAGGACCCCAATCTGAGCCGGATTGCAGATCCCGAGTGTGCCTGAACTTCACTTAGAGGCCAAGAAATACCCAGCAGCAACAGCTGCAGCTTATCCCTGAATACAGGAGACTTGCCTCATCATCTGATTCTCTGTGATGCAGATCTGATGTGTGTGTGAACATTTGTCATATACAAGCAAAAGCTGCAGCATTGCCACAAATAGATGAGCTGTGTCTCATATTCTGACACTGATACTTCACATCTCCTAGACTATTTTTATCGCCCGATTGAATTGGCAAATATGCAGTACTGGATCTGCCATACCAAGACTCAAGTCATATGTTGAGAATTCCCCAGTACCCCTGCACCTCGATCATATGCCTGTACAAGGTGCAGCTTTGCAATCAATATGTCAACCATTTCGCATTTTCTGACACAGGTACCAGATACATCCTAGATTGGCTTTGCAGCCAAAGGGAAATGGCAAATATGCAGTACTCCATATGTCATAACAAAACTCAAGACATATTCCAATGATTTTCTGGTTCACCTGAATGTGATTGGATATTACTTTTTTCATTCTCTTGATATTGAAGATTGTACATAGTCTCAGATTTGCGGTGTACCAGGCTGATACAATTGATGAATAACCCGATGCCATTCGCTGAATTAAATCTCATAATTCGACTGAGGCCAATTATCATCAGATGAGGCATGCCTGGAACTTGTAATAGTAGGATGTCAGTTGACTTCATCTCATATTAGTCATTAATAATAAATAGAAAAACACCAATCAAATTTCACTCCAACCAATCGTGATTTACAAAATAGCAATTACTACATCAGACCTTGCTTGACTTCAAAATGACAGAGAAATGATTAATTTATGCAGTTGAGTGTACCTGAGAAATCACACTTCTGACTAGTGTTATCAGTTAAGATGATTAGGTGGGCTGAATGTCTAAAGAGGTGTACTTTGATTTCACCATTTGAACAATCTAAGAAGATATTTGATCAGACCACAACTGTGTCCATTGCCCATCTACCACGTTGTATCTTTCTCACAAGACTAGGGGATCTAGTAAATCATTAAAGTTGAGATGTTCGTTCAAGTCATCACACTGTGCAGGTCTCCTATTTGCACTACTCAAGTGTATGGGAGGAGATCACTTGTGTGGTTATCATAGCCGCCAGGACCAGTATTCAGTAGAGAGATGTGTGGAACTCCGTTGTGCCGTAGCCGGACAACTTGTGCAAATGTTTGGCAGTGGTCATCCAATGCCCAGAAATCCTGAGTTATTACTGAATGGTTTGCAGCTGTATGATTGAGGCTTGTCTCACCAGCTTTGGGTGTAGTTACAAATGCGCATTGTGTTGGTGAATCCTGGGATTTGAGCAGCTTTCCAGTGCGTTCATCATTGCCCATTTCTAGATACATGTGGAATATATGCAAATGATTGGCAAAATACCGGGTTGGCCACCACTTCGAATGGCAAGCCAGGGCACCAGGCAGACAGAAGTGCAACACCTTGTGCGGAGATGGTGCACCATGTTGAGCCGATTGGGAGTACAAATATCACCATGCCAAGGACTATGATGTAACTTGCCCCGTTTGTAGTTACATTGGCAAAGGTGCAAATCAACTATAGACTGCGCTACGCACACACGTGCACGAGCGCAGCTCAGAGCAAGCTTCCTGCAGCCCACTGCGCAATGCACAGCCTATAGTCGTCCACAGTCGGTCCATAGACATCTGAGTGAGAGCTTATGGAATCATTTATGGCCGATGGGTCTATGAGTGGACTACCATCAGACTGATGTTGTCCTGTGAGTGCCTGCAGGGTCTATTCATTGGTAAAACGGATTGCAGAATATCCGGTGGACCTACTGAGCCCTCTAAGCTCCAATGTGACTACTGGTATTTGGCCACCATGCGAATAGAGAATGCTGCAGTGCCGCTAGATAGAGGGTGGATATCCAACGATTGAACAATGAGTGCACAGCAACTATATGCGGAGCCCACGCTAAATCTATAAGATTAGACAATGTGGTCGGAAGAAGGATGGATATTTTGCCACAGCACAATGGGCGTGCGGCAACTACAAGTCGAGTCCACACGGAAGCTGTGAATGTTCTGAATGAGGATCATATACTGCATTCAGTATATTCACCGAATTTCCACATGAACTATGGCACAATCGTCATTTGAGTTCTAGTGGAGCTATGGCACAATTTCCAGTGGAGCTAGGGCGCAATGATCATAGAGTTGCGGTAGTCTACCAGGGTGATTGTACAATTTCCAGTGGAGCTATGGTATGATGGTCCCAGTGTTGCAGCAGTCTATGAGAGCTATGGCAAAATTTCCAGGGTAGCTATGGCATGATGATTATACACTTCCAGTTGCTGGAAGGGAGCTACTGCCTGAAAAAATTCAGACCACAATGTAAGCTTTAACTAATGAATACAATACTTTTAGCAGCACGTCTATTCCATTGGCTAAACCGTAACCCCACACTGCCAACTTGATTCACTTCCTTCACCAAACCATAACCCCACACTGCAAAACTAAATTCCCTTCCTTAGCCAAACCATAACCCCACACTGCAAAGCTAAATTCCATTCCTTGGCCAACCTACAGACACCATTCTCTAGAACCATACTGTCAATACCACCCCAGATGCTGTGCATTCCACTGGAAACTAGTTAGCATGGGGCACATGACCTCGGGTATACTTCCATACCTGACAGATGCTGGCCATCATTCAGACTAGTCCGAGTCTTGGCATGCCTCTACAGCTGCTAGTCTTTCCATCATCTTTTCAACATTTTCCTCTCATGCCAGGAATGCCATCAGATATGGGAGGCTTATACAATGAACCACGTTCCCATTCTGTCTTCCGTTATCAATGACTATATGTCTGATCACGCCAATGGCACTATCTGACGATTCCAGCGTTGTATATACACTATCCCACATCACATGATGCCTCTCGTATATCACTGCGACAGTCTATTATTTGGCAGCTGCCATTGGAATGATCACTCCCCACTGGCGGTTATCAAGTTAAATAGCTGCTTGTGTACAGCCTTGCCAGTGGCAATGTAGGTGTGGAGGTGCCACTGGAGAGTGGTTGCGATTAGACAGACAAACTCGGCTGACACTTGCGCCAGAAAGCACAAATGTTGGATGCCCAGGGATTAATTCGCTTTGTAAACACAGTGGTGAATGGGGGTAGTGATGTAGGTGGTAATGTATGGCTCCTTGTGAGTCTGACAATAAATATCGGCAGTATTCCCGCCATTGAATGTATGATACCTACCTCCACAACGTTCTTCTGAAACTTATATAGTTCATTGTCAAGTATCTAGCGGACCATACCGTTCCTCTTTGGGACCTCCATCACCAGGAGTTGGGAAATCTCATAGAGTGTCATGCTAATTGGTGAGACTGCGGCACTTCGCACGGAATAGTGAAATCCTCTGATCTGCAGCTGGTGGTGACTATTGGTACCAAACCCAGTCTAGGGGACTTGCATTGGTCACGTGTTCAAGCGCCAGTTGTTGGGGGTGACTGTCATCAAATATCCATAATACACGGGCCATAATCCTGGCAGCAGCAGCTATCTCATCTACATCTTCTGGGAAGGGGTTATTGAACAAATTGTTCTGCCTGATTTTTATGGAAGCTTGTACTGCAACTTTTCTAACGTGTGGATTGTAGAACTAGTCAATGCCTGTTGACCTCTGTCCTCGTCTATTCTTTTTGTCCTCCCAAGGTTCGGAATCAGTATGAGCATGTTCCTTCTGGGAACACTGAGGGCTTGATTAGAAGATCATGGATATCAAGGCCCTTTCGCTATAATCATCGCTTTGCTGGGAACTTCCAAGACCAGATGCCAGCATTGACAGGGGATTATCCACCGACAGCGAACATCAGGGGAAGGCCAATGAGTGTCTCCTGGCTGCTGTCGGTAAGGTCTGCATTGGTGGGTTTTGAACAGCAGTGAACAAGTGTCGTTGTTGTTGTTGATTATTCATATTGTATTCACTCTAATTAGAGTATGAAAAAGACCGATTCCCCTCCGCCTCCAGGCGAGCCGGCTAGATGGCGGAGCTCCCCACCCACTACCCAAAAATGAACATTCACCCCTCCCCTCTTCCACCCTCATTACCCCAGGGCACCATATTCTAGTCCTCCGCAAGAAATGTTACTGTACGGATCCAGTACCACATTCCCCTGAGCGCAGGGTCTCATTGATGTCATCGCAGAGGAATACCCCAACCGTCCTACCATGGGGCGTGAACAGCACCCTCGATGTGTCTACCGATTTTTGCTGGGTCAGTGGGTTGATGGATCCATGGGAACAACTCGTACTGGTGCATGTGTGACTGAGAAACAGGTCTTCCATCATAGCTCCTCCAAGTGTTGGGGGTCAGAAAGTGTTGTCCTCAGAAAAACTCTTCATTGAACTGCTGCGCTTTCACGGCCTAGTTGAATTGTGTTGTTGATTATGTCAGTTGTGTCGTGTCATGAAAACCATGTCGCGAACTTGCGTAAAACATTGAACGAGGTGAGTTGCCCTGGAAGAAGGAATACCGTTCGATGACCTTACTGAGTGGTGTTGGGTGGTTCTCGCAGTCTGAGGTACACTCAAACACAAGGGGTGAACAAGCGGACACACACACACACAGAAATGAAGCCAAAGTAAAACCGTGACCTGCCCAAAAAAATGGTGGTCTTGGCAAAACCAGGCAGTGAGAGGTGTTTTCGAAGGTGTGTAGTGAACAAGTGTCCGGTGGCTGCTTCCGACTTTCGAGGTATTTGAGTCCGAGAGACAGAGTCCTGGAGGTGTTTGTCATCCATATCCTTGAAATGGTCCGGTACATCTCAGAGGTAGTCATCTGTGTGTTCCACATCTGGTGGAATCTACCCCACATCAGCATGGCATGCAGGCCACAGGGAATATGGATAGCAGCAGCCGAGATGAGGACTTGGAGGAAGCGCATGGGCTTTCAGTACATCAGCAACGACCCTAGTTTCCATCAGAAACACTCGGGTGATCCGGACGGCTCTGACGGCTCTGACGGAACCTCGTACCCTCTGACCAAGAATGACACGCTACACGTCGCCCAGGCGATGGGTCCCGCTGCATACGTACCTCCTGTACTTTTTGGTGACATATATGCACCATCAGAACGACACGTGTGTTACACTCTCTGCAGTGGCTGCAGTTATGCTGAAGCCGTTTACACAATGCCTGGCTTCTTTCGGAATGCTGCTGGTGCACCTGGAAATCATAGCTACTACTTATCGTTCAATGATTTTCAAAACTTATGCATTCAGTTTCTATTCTCCTCGAGGTATCTATGTATCTATATAGCTACCTATCGACACACGGTACATCTGGACTGGCAGCATGCAGTGATTGTCAGCAATTCGAGGTGCGCCTGAAGATGACGATTGAGTGAACGTCCACCTCCGTTACCCCTGTATCTCCGTACCCCTGCCGTCGCCGATTAATGATGTACTTGGAGGCCCTGATCGAGCGAGTTCAGAGATGCACTTGGAGGACATCATTGAGCTAGTTTGGAGATACACTTGGTGGCTGTGATCGAGCGAGTTTGGAGATGCACTTGGAGGCCCTGACCGAGTGTGTTTGGAGATGGACTTGGAGGCTGTGATTGAGCGAGTTTGGAGATGCACTTGGAGGCTGTAATTGAGCGAGTATGGAGATACACTTGGAGGCTGTGATCGAGCGAGTTTGGAGATGCACTTGGAGGCCGTGATCGAGTGAGATTGGACAAGTACTTCGAGGCCATTGATGGATGGCGCGCCCGGTGCTGAGACTCTATTCATCAGTTAGTTTACTCGTAACCATGGGAATGTGACAAGGTGACTTCACAGTTCAGCTCTCATAGAGAGCTGGCTGATGGCGGTTGATCGTGTAGGGAGGCACGCCGGAAGCTGAAGCGACACTCAGGGGTCAACTTGTAATCATGAGAATGAAGCGAAGACAAACAATCTTAGGTGGATGCTGTACTCGGTTTTAACTCATGATCATGCCATGGAGAGATAGAGAGGGATGACTTAACTTTGTGTTCTGCGATGATGGTTGAGATGTGGATGAAAAAGAGAGAGATGGGGGATGAAGATGAGAACAATGTGGAGGATACAAGCAGATATGAGAAATCAGGGGTACGACTTGCCTGATTGGGTTGGGAAGACCTCGTATCGGTGGAATTAGACTCCGGATCGGGACTCGTACCTGCCGTATCGGGGATGGTAAATTGATTCGCACACAAAATTCTCTTAAGTCCCAGTTTCTCATGATGATTTGTCCCATCTCCTCTACCATCACCTAAAAACACGAAGTTAAGTCATCCCTCTCTATCTCTCCATGCCATGATCAAGAGTCAACCTGGCTTGAGGAGTGTAGGATGAGGGTGAGAAGATATGATACTACCCAGCCGTGAGGATCCTCGCAATTGCGTAGATCCACAAAATCGTAGAAAGCGCAAGTGAGATCAAAAGATGGGAAAGATAGAGTGTGCATTTCATATATCAGCAATATGTAAAATGGTTTGGAAGTCATAACCGAACAACTCAGCAACTCTGAACAGCCACACTGATCCTTCCAGATGCTCCCAGATGCTCCCAGATAGGCTGAATGCAAAGCGATGTGCTCTCAGGTGCTCCGAGACTACTTCACCGGTGCTCCTGAATACTCCGGAAGTTGTGGAACAGAATCCAAGAATATCCTGAAGAGTGCATAGTTGTCTTCAAAATACTTCCAAATCAAACTATTAGGATGTGCAAATTTCGGAGCTATTGGGAGTATTGGCCGCGTCTCCGAGAGTACTCCGGTGCACCTCGAACCTGGAGCCATACCCTCCAGGAGTGATTATTATAATGTTTATATCAAATAGTACAATTCAAGTAACTATCTTCTGC